>OFFB01000051.1_pt1 | contig 126573 bp, 107 predicted proteins | sample 1521281 | NCBI WGS metagenome assembly OFFB01 (sample SAMEA3504109, study PRJEB24116) | mouse gut metagenome | biome: mouse gut; feature: mouse-associated habitat; material: faeces | place: Denmark | collected 2011
CCCCCGCCACAAAAACCAACCCCACCCACAAAAAATTCCTCCCCACAAAAGTGCAAATTCGCATACATTCCCTATCTCCACCCCCTATCTTTGTACCCACAAACCCAACCGGAGCGAGGGCATCCTGCCCTCGTACAAAAAACACCCCACCAACCCTACCCCACGACCCTAAAGTCCCTACCGTCCTTAACCTCCTTAAAGTCCTTAACTTCCCGCCACCCACACACCCACCCCCACCAAAAAGAGGGCAAGATGCCCTCTCTCCAACCCCCGCCACCCTCATTCCTAATTCCTAATTCCACATTCCTAATTGAATTGGCAAGAGCACATTGACATATTTCCATAAACCACCAACCGCATGAACCGAAAAAAGGGGGTGAAACCCGCAGGTCTCACCCCCTTGATTTGGAGCATCAATTAGCTAAACTAACCAATCAAATTTGCTCTGCTCCATTTGAGTTTATTTTACCCATACTACGTAGCCACGGTCTATTTTCTCCTTATCGAGATCGACCTTGTAGTATATACCTACAAAATGGGTAGCATCGTCAGCAAGAATCTTAATCTTACCATCGTGAGTTGTTGGGCTATAGCCACTCTGCATCAACAGCTGGCCATCGGTTTCCACACCCACTGCGGTTCCTTCCGGATAGCGAAGTCTGTGTACATGGTCGTAACCGTAATATGAGGTCTTATTCCAGCCGGTATACGTGTAACCATTCTCTGTAGTCGACTCCATCGGTACTTTCTTATAATATTCAAAATAGCTTGAATGCGAACCATTGTAATCAATCAAACTTTCCTCTGCTGCCATAAGCTCATCGAGCTCACTTTGAGTAAACGGATCAAGAGAGCATTGCACGGTAACATTAATCTCCGCTGACAAATTTGAAATATCGGTAACAGTCACAGTTGCTGTGTACTCATCTTTCTTTGAGGTTGCTGTCAATGTGATTTCACCGGTTTCTTCATCAATTGATGCGGAAACCAACGGATTATCGGAAGAGATTTTATAGGAACCATTACCAAGCTCTACCGCGCACTCATTGTTCGTAGCACTGAAGCCAAGCACAGACACGATATTGCATTCCGTATGGTTCAACGTAAGCTCCTCTGTAGTATAAACATTTACAGTTAGCATTTTATATTTGCTATTGGCATCAGAGACTACGATTCTGGTTGAACCGTTCTTGAAGCCTTCAACATAAAGTTGTCCATCTTCAATAACTGCCTTTGCAATCTCTTCGTCAAGAGAATAAGCATTGTATTGACCGCCACCGGTTACAACAGGCACCAGCGTCTTGTTCTCTTCTCCAATCTTGACGCGCAAAGCACCGTCAGTATCGAATGTGAGTTCAGGAGCTTCTACTACCACGGGGTCGTCATCGTCATCACAGGAAGTCAACGCGAATCCGCAGGATGTTGCGAGCACCAGACTCAGAAAATAATATTTAAGTTTCATAATTTTGTTTTAAACTTTTAATTTGATTAGAGCCAGTCTTTTTCGTAAACTTTGCCGTCGTACACGAGTTCGTCATCGTAAAGATCTCTTGCGGAACTCTGCATAGCAGATTGACGCATTCTGTTACCGAAGTGTACGTGCAGACCGTAGCCATCGCTTCTCAATTGGCTCAAGTTTCCGTATGTACTTCCCATTGTGAATTCCCATGAATAGTGACCGAGGTTGAACTTAGGCACACCGGGGAAATTATTCGGGTTGATCGGACCGCCGCCATAGTTAGTCCAGATGAAGTCCATGTATTCACCGGGCTGGGCACCGTCTACCGAGGGAAGGCTATAGAAGTCGTAGGTATAGATGATATTGTCGCGCTCGGGCTGAAGCTTCTTAACTTCGTAGAACAAGCGGGCTGCAGCGGCAGTAGAGGGTGTCACGAAACCCTGAGGAGCGGGATAGATAGGCTCGCCGTACTCGGAGTTGTAGAACACACCGTCCAACTTGTAGACATCGCATATAGCCTTGATTTCCTGGGCATAGTAGCGGGCGGTCTCATCAGCGAGGTTGTCGATATTGGCGCGGTCATGATTACCGAGAATCGAGAGATACACCTTGATACCGCGGTCCTGCAGGGGCTGCAGATAGTGGTCACGCTTAGCAAGGATTGCGCTCACGTTCTCATTCATGCTCACGTACACACGGCCTGTCTCATCATTGTAGTTGATATTGGCGGCAAACAGCATCACCGCGTCATAGTACATCTTACCGCTATTCTTAAGCGTGTACGACGATACTTCGAGCGGGTTCATGTCGTTGACCTCCATACACATCATGGTGCGCACGGCGGGTATCTCGTTGCCGTCATCATCGAGCACATACTTGGTAGCATCAGGCAGACCTGTCAGATCCTTCATGAAGATAAGACGGGTCGCGCTGTTCAGAGCCAACTGGGCATCACCGTTGACCACCGACACACGCAAAGGCACTGCATAACCCTTGTCATGGTCAAGCGAACCATCGGAAGTGATGGTCACTGTCATGGGGTCCGATGCAGTCTGTCCGGCGTGGAGCGTGGTCACACCGCCGTTGGCGAGCGATATCATCGATTCGGGCACAGCTTCATAGCTGGTACCGTTCATGGCATTGTACTGGTTCACGGCGGCAGCGTCGTAAACAAACTTCACGTCGCAATCCTGAGCCAATGCCGAGGGTGTGTTGGCATAAAGCTGCACATCCTTGGTGCCGCGTACATCCACATGGGTGTAGATACGCTTGCCATCCTGGTCGGCAACGTACACCACCTTGTCAGTCACACCAATGTTGGGGTTCTCGGTTTCACCGATCACCGCGTCATCCTCACAGGCAGTCAGCGAAGCCGCTGCTACTGCCGTGAGAAGACCGTATGTGAAATATTTATTGAGTTTCATTTATGTTTGATGATTGATTTAATATTCAGTAATCATTATTGGGGCAGGTTGACCGGAACCCAAGTCACTGTGCTGTTGGCATTCAGGTCATAGCCGTTGGCGTAATCATGGATTCTGTCACCGGCACCTTCGTTCATCTTCCAGTACGATACGAGACCCTCGCTTTCGGGATCCACCTTGTAGAAGTGGTTCTTAGCCTGGATTTCCTCTTTGGTAAGTATGCGGTTCCATACACGTACTTCAGCCATATCACCGCTGAAGTCACGGTTGTTGCTATAAGACTTGCCAATAAAGAAGAGATTTGTATTGTTCCAATCGACTGTTCTACGGTTAGGCGATGTCAGAGTCTCACCCTTCTGTATACCATCGACGAAGAACTGGCACTGGCCGTTGTTTGCATCGTATGTAAAGGTGATGAACTGCCATTTCTCTTTCTCGATGGTCCATTGTGTGCTGGTCACATTAGATGAGCAAGCAAACTGGAGCTGAAGCGGATCCACACTTGCGTCACCAAAACGGAGCAATGCAGAACTTTCGATACCAATCCAGGTAGAGATACCAACGTCATTACCTTCTCCGAAGTTTGCATTCGGACGGATGAGTGCTTCTACTGTAATCTGCTTCATACCGGAGAGTTCTGGCGAACTTCCAGCCAGACGCAGGTAGTTCTGGTCAAGATTAGTAACCCAGTTGATCAACGAAGCACCGCGGATAATGAAGAATTTCGAACGCTTGCTCGCTACCACAGGAATCGTGGCGTTAGTCACGGTCACAGGCAGACAGTAGATGTAATCAGGGTCAATGCTTGTGAGGTTCTGCAGCTGTATCGATACAGGGTTGGCGCTTACGGCACCTATCTGTATGGTAGCGGCAGTTTCGGTTAGGGTGTAGAACTCCTCGGGAAGGAGCACTGTATTCACACCGTAAATCATGTTATAGGTATCGACCAATGAGGGATCCACAGCGTATGTCACGGTGATTTCCTTATCGGTGGGCTGGGGTACCTGAGCCTGAAGTGTGTATGTGGTTTCATCAGTCTCGCCGTCGAGAAGCAGATTGGTCACATCCGTAGCACCATCGACATATACCTCATTATCGAACTCTTCCATGCTCTCGCTGCAGGCGCTCAGGAAAGCACCGGCGGCAAGCATAGCACAAATCGATAGATATTTTGATGTTTTCATTTTCTATTGCTTGATTATTACAAATTGCTGGGATTAAGAATCTGGATAGCTTCACGGAGCACCGGATAAGGTTTAGCCACATTGTAGTAGTCGTAAACGGTATTGGTGAATCCGGCTGCCTTGACATTTTCACCGCTTGCCCAGTTGGCGAGTGAGGTTACGCAGAGTGAGCCGTCGACCATGTGGCCTATCTTTTCATCAGAGGGATCGAGGTAAGTGGTCACCACACCGAAGCGGTCGGTGGGAACACCCTCTACCGATGCCATGGCAACTGCCATACCGAAACCGTAGGTGGAGTTGGCGCTCTGTGATTCAGAGAGGAACAGCACGTGGCAGTCGTTGACCAAATCCTTGTTGGCTACGTTCTGCGGCTTGCCTATGAAGTCAATGAGCATTTCGGGGTTACGCGCATGCCAGTCGCTCATTATGCCGATAAACACCAGTTCCTGTTTCTTGTACTCAGTGAGTTCAGCGGCAGTAAGGTGGCTGGTGTTCTTACCGTTGTAACCTATCATTATACCGTCGAAACCATTCTTCTTGGCGTATGCCAGAGTAGTCGATGCGGTATCGGTGACGAAATCGAGGAAGTCGACATCAAAGGGATTCTCCTCCGTAGAGGTAGCCACGTGGTTGAGGTAAGCGAGCTTTATGGCGTCGAAGTCTATCACGTAAGAGAATTTCATACCCTTCTTCTCGCGGGCCTCTTTCATATCTGAGATTGTGGTCTCGGTAAGGCTGGCGGGATTGTTGAACACTACGAAATCTACTGAATCGGGCAATGCCATCACGCGTTCGGCGCGGGTGTTGGTCACCTGGTCGCCGGCGGGGTTGTTAAACCACACGTAGGTCAGTTTATGGTCGGTCTGACGATACTGACGGATGCCTTCGAGGTATTTTGCGTATTGGGCAGGATTGGCTTTGTCGGGGGTATTGTAGACAAGGTCAATGCTTTCCTGCTCGGTCCAGTCGCCACAAGATGTGAGCGCACCGGCTGAGACGCAAGCGGCAAGAAGCGCAAATCCGTATTTATATATATTGTTCATATTGGATTTTTTAATGATTTAAGTTTTGGGAAATCAAAGTCCGGGTTTGCAAGCCCACCAGAGTTTGGTAGCCATATTGTCGGGACCGTTGAGGTATTCCGACACTGCAATCTGGATATTGGCGCTGTTGTTGGTGTACTCTTCCTGCGGGTAAGGCATACGCTGTGCACCCTTGTTGGAGTCAACCACACCGCCCGATGCGTTAATTGCCGGCGGGATAAGCTTGGGATAGCCGGTACGGCGTTTGTCGGCCCATGCCTCGTTGCCGAGATACATGTTGGCAATCCACTTCTGGGTTATGATACGCTCCTGCTTCTCCTCTGTGGTGGCATTGTCATCCCACTTGATAGTGATGGTGGAAATCACGCCGTTGTAGGGGTTGGAGTTGTCGGGACATACATACTGAGCGGGTTCTGAGGTAGCGTCATTGATGTAGTCGGTAGCGTCGCCTACGCCGTACTGCTCAAATGACAGACGGATACCTTCGTTGTAGAATGTCTCGGCTGAACCACCCATGTTCCAGTTGAACACGGCAACACCTTCGGCACGGAGGAATGCCACTTCCGCAGCGGTCATCCAGATTGAGCCGTCGGTAGACTTGATACCCAAGCCGGAGTACGATGCGAAAGTAGGCTCCACGTTCCAACCGCGACGGAGACCTATGTATTCGCCATTGGGTGCGGGAGTGAAGTACGCTTCACGACGGGGATCGTTGTAACCGTTCATGTAGCACACGATTTCGGCTGAGGGACGTGAGTCGTTGTTGTAACCGATGGTGGCGCCGTATATGGGGTTGCCACCGGTCTTGAAGTGATTGTAGATAGCGTTGTCGGCATTGGACTCGATTACGCCGCCGGCTACTGCCTCTTCAGCTTTCTGCTTGGCGAGAGTGGGGTTGGCGTAGGATATGCGCAGCGCGAAACGGAGCTTGAGCGAGTTGGCAAACTTGATCCACTTCGAGGGATCGGTCTGATAAACGTCGTCAATCAGCGGGCTGCGGGTGTTGTTCATGCATTCGTTGAAACCGGCTATGCATTCGTCGATTTCCTCGAAGAACTTGTTATACACCTCTTCCTGCGAGTCGTAGGGAGTGAGGATGCTTCCGTCGAAACCTATCTTGCTGTAAGGGATAGGACCGTAGCAGTCGGTGATACGGCTCATGGCGGCAACCTTCACCAAGCGGGCTATGTGTGCGGGGAGCATGTTGCCTGAAGTCTCGGAGTAACCCTCTATGATAGCGAGGTTCACGTACACGGTAGGTATGATAGAGTTAGGGTTGGCTTCCATGAACACGTGTGTCCAGCCGTTGTTACTGTAGAATGCGGCTATCTGGTTGGTGCGGAAACCTTTGTTGGCGTCAGCGAAGTAGCCGCCTACCGAACAACCGAGAAGACAATCGGTGAACTGGGTCATATTGACGTCGTCAGGTATCACACGGCCGAACACGGCATACATTGACGATGAGAGGGCGTAGTTGTCGGCATCAAGGCTACCGGGCTGATACTGGTTGGCGTTGATGTTCTCGAAGTCGCCTGTGCAGGATGAGAGCGCGAGAACGGCTATCGTGCCTGCCATGAATTTATTGAATATTGTTTTCATTTCTGTGGGCAGTGATTAGAAGTTGAAGTTGACATTGAAGCCAAAGCTGCGGAGCGAAGGCATCATGAAGTTGTCCATACCCTGATAGTAGTTACCGGCTGATGCCACGGCTTCGGGATCGAACGGAGCCTTGTTGTAGATCATCCAGAGGTTGCGTCCAACGAGCGATACTTTCACGTCGCATACGTTGTGGAGCCACTTGCGGGGAATCAGATAGCTGATTGAGGCTTCCTGCAGACGAACGTTGGTGGCAGAGTAGGTATAGTATTGCGGAACCATGTCGGAGGAAGCGATGGTGGTGTACCATGTTTCGGGGTTGACGCGGTCGCCGTCGTTGATCTGTACGTAACCGAGGTCACGTGCGTTGCCTGTGGCTTCCGACACACCGTAGAGGTCGAGGATAGCCTGGGTACGTGAGAATACGATACCACCGAAGCGGGCGGAGATCATACAGCTTGCCGAGAGGTTTTTCCAACGGAAGGTGTTGGTCCAGGCGAGGTTGCCCTTGGGCAGAACGCTACCGAGCTTGATATACCGCTTGGCATCCTTGATGGGAGACTGAGTCACGTTGCCGTCCTGGTCCACATATATATTACCGTTTTCGTCGCGCATGAGGTCGGCGGATGAGTAGAGGTCGCCCATGGAGCCGCCTTCGCGGAGTATGAAGTGGGTAGCGCCGAGGTTGTTGCCGTCGCCCACCTCAATCTGGTCCATTGAGAAGATTTCGCCGGTCACAGGGTTCTGTACCTCGCGGGCGAGTTCGCGGATCTTATTGCGGTTGAACGAGAATGTGGCGTTTGAAGTCCAGGTGAAGTTACCCCAGGTGTGGTCGTAACCGAGGGCAAACTCCATACCCCAGTTGCGTACGTTACCGGCTTGGATGTAGAGACGTGAGTACTTGCCCACAGCAATATTGGGGTTGAATGTCTGGTTGTATGTATCAGCGAGATACCAGGTAGCGTCGAAGGTGAAGTCCTTGAGGAAGCGGAAGTTCATACCTACTTCCCATGATTTGGTACGTTCGGGCTTGAGGTTGTTCATAGGATACTGGGTGAGCACCTGCCATGCGCCGTCGCGCCATTCGTAACGGGGATTGGCTATGTGGCGGGGGAATGCGGTACCTACCGATGCCCATGATGCACGGATTTTCCAGAACGAGAGGTAGTCGGGCGAGATATGTACGCCGGCGTCGTCAAGAAGCTGGGTCATGAGTATAGACACACCTACCGAGGGGTAGAAGTAGCTTGTGGCACGGGAGTTGGGACCATAGAGCTGAGAGGGCCAGTCGTTACGGCCGGTGAGTGTCAGGTAGTAGGTCTGCTTGTAACCGAGGTCGGCTGATGCGTAGAGCGACTGGGTCTGCTCACGCCATCCGTCCTGTGTCTTATTGGGCTGCAGCCCGATATTGTTGATATAGAAACCGTTGGTCAAACCTACATTCTGACCGGTGTACGGACCTTCACCGTCGGAGATACCGCCGTTGATTACGAGAGCTTCATAGCGCATGTCGGAGATAGATCCACCGAAGTTTGCCTGAAGATTGAGGTCGGGGGTAAGGTCTTTGTGGAACGATGCGAGGAAGTCGGCAAAAATCTGTTTCTCTTTGTAACGGTTTTCGCCGTACCAACCGCGCTTCGAGCTGTTGACGAGGTTGTCGATAGTCGACGCGTAACGTTTGTCGGTAGTCTTGGTATTGGAGTTGTCGATACGCACGCGGCCGCTGAGGGTAAGGTAAGGAAGCACCCGGTATGACAATTGTGCACCGAGCATGTAGCGGTCCTTGTAGGAGTCGCGCACGTTACGGTAGCTTACCCAGTAGGGGTTCTGCACATAGTTGGCATAGTCACCCCAACGCCAGTTCTGCTCGGAGATGTTGCGTTCGGGATTCCAGATTTCATACTGACGCACTTCGTTCCAGTCCGAACCGCGGGGAATGAGGTAGGCACCCGTGATAGGGTTCATGTACATACCCTGGTTTACCATGTTGCGGTCGGTCTGATAGATGTAGCTCGCGTTGAGATCGAGGGTCATCTTATCATTGAGGAAGTTGGTGGTATTGCGGATGTTGAAGTTGTAACGGTTGTAACGGTCGTTGGGTATGATACCACGGGAGTTGACAGATGCAGCCGAAGCGTAAGTCTGGTTCTTCTCGGTACCGGTAGAGAAAGTAACCGAGTTGGTGGTTACGAAACCTTTCTTGAGGTAATCCTCGCGGATGTCATAGCCGTAGTCGTTGGCAGCGGTGAGAGGAGCACCCCAGCTGTAGCTTGAGTTGGCGTTGTATGCTCCGTATTGGCCGGCACCGTAGGTATTCTGGAAGCGGGGAAGAATCCAGGCTTCGTTCCACTCGTTGTTGGTGCTTACTGTGACTTTGGTCTTACCTGCCTGACCCTTCTTGGTGGTGATTACGATAGCACCGTTGGCTGCTTCCGAACCGTAAAGTGCGGCAGCGGCGGCACCGGTAAGCACCGACATTGATTCGATATCCTCGGGGTTGATATCGGCGATAGGTTCGGTAGCACCGCTTGAGCCGAATGCACCGGCTTCACCTTCGCTACGGGCACCGCGCATAGGCATACCGTCCACAACGTAGAGGGCGTTGGAGGATTGCATGATTGACTTGGTACCGCGCATCACCACTTTGGAGATACCGCCTGTACCGGATGAAGATGCGTTGATGTTCACACCTGCCACCTTACCCGCAAGCGAGTTGACGAAGTTGGCGTCTTTGTTTACGGTGAGAACGTCACCGCTGAGCTGCTGAACGTTGTAGGAGAGTGACTTCTGCTCACGTTTGATACCGAGAGCGGTCACCACCACTTCGTCGAGCGTTTTGGTATCTTCCACCATGACTACATTGAGGGAAGCACCCGTAACTTTGATTTCTTGAGGTTGATAGCCTACGTAAGAGAATCGTAGCACATCACCCTCATTAGCATTAATGGTGTATTCACCATCAATGTTGGTCTGAGTACCGAACTGCGTACCTGTCACTATGACCGATACGCCGATCAGAGGCTCGCCGCTGTTATCGGTCACAGTACCGCTCACCTTGACATTGGCAGCGAATGCCATCATAGGGAGAAGCATGAGAGCGAATAACAAACTTGTTACCTTTGCCTTCATAATTTAAATTGGTTAATGATAATGATTTATAATGGTTAACAAAAAAAATGTTTAGCTATACATACATGAAGATACCCCAAGCGAAAGAGTTTATTCATGGCATTAAATCAGTAATACCCAACGGTTTAACATAGTGGCTGATAGCTGCGCCGGAACTTCACGCCGAACCGACTTCGCTCATTCCCAACTTATTAACAGGTTTTAAGGCAATCTCTATTGCGCACAGATTTATGCGCCGCAAATGTACTAAAAATCACAAAAATCACCCCCCCAATTGTTAATAAAGATTAACAATTAGATATTTAACATATCATTTAACCGAAAAAATCCCAATTATCAGGGATAAAAGAGAGCAATACCACCGTATAAGGTAGTACAGACAGGCATACTCACATAAAATATAGGGACAGGAACGCGGTTTATTGGGCGCCGTTGCGTTGGCGGTTGCGCTTTCGGCGGCTGTCGCGGAACTGATTCCAATTGCGGTCGGCGTTCTTGCGCGATTTGTAACTCGAAATACCGGTAAGGTCCTTGAGCATGGACAGGAATCTGTTGCCGAAGCTGAAATTATTCTTATTTATATTGCGCCCTATCAAACGGCGGTCGGGCTCAAGCGAAAGCCGTACCCTGTCGGCGTCAATACTGTTGACACGTTCTATCAATGCCAGAGTGGAGGGCTGCAGCCCGGGGGCGTCGAGCGGTTCGAATATTTCCACCGCGTCGGTATTGAATTTACGGTCACCCCATTTCTTGGCTTCCTTGACGGTGATAAATTCCTTGTCGAGGATATATACCTCGGTGTAGGTGGTGACAAAGAATGGCTCGTCGTGCCGGTTGAACATGAACATGCCATGCCCGCGCCCGCGCGACTCGATATTGAATGAGTAGCCGGCAAGGTCAAGGGGCGTGAGTTCACCGCCCACCACATTTCCGTAGTTCATCCGCAGATGGAATTGTTCGAAATCGGTATCACCGTTTTTGAAAAACAGGGATATGTTAGGCACCCAACGGCGGCTTGCGGTATCGGCAGGAAGCATAAAGTCAACCATCTTCTCTCGAAACATCGTGACGGTGTCGGTGTACCCCGACAGGGTGGAGTACTCGCGCGCGTACGCCAATATATGGAGCATCTTTCTCTGCTTGGCGTCAACCACCACTTCCGGAAGTTCGGCTACATTCTCCGGCAGAAACAGCGTATCCGCGCCCGGCTTGGCGACAGTACCCTCATGATATCCCATATAACGTACGGTCAGCGGGTAGTCGGGATGGGTGGCGCACAGTATATTGCCATTCTTCGTGCTCACGCCTATAAACCGCCCGCCATAGTCGAATATGGATGCACCGGCGAGCGGCTGGCGGGTCAGGGAGTCTGCCACCACTGTACTACGGTCACGGCAATACATATCGGTGACCTCCACGAATGTCAGAATCAGAAGAGCGGTGAAAATCCTGAGCGCATCCATAGCCGGTCATTATCGTTTGACGGAGAGTAGATAGCCGAAGCCACGCTGGTTGATAATGCTTATCGAGGGGTCTTTGGACAGGACACGGCGCAGTTTGTGTATATATCCGTGGAGGGAATTGCGGTTGCTGAGCTCATCGCGCCCCCACACGGCAATCATCAGTTCCGATGCGTCGACTCTCTTGCCTGTATTTGCCGCTAATTTCTCCAGGATGCGCGTCTCGATGTTGGATATAGCGGTTTCTTTACCATCATATATAAGCAGCTGTCCGGTGGCATCGAAATGATAGTCGCCTACGGCATATACCACATTGCCCGACCTGCCGCCGGCTTTATTTCGCAGCAGTGCCTTGATACGTATCAGCAGCTCACGCAGTTCGAATGGTTTCTTTAGATAGTCGTTGGCTCCGATATCAAACCCCTCCTCCACATCGTCAATGGCACTTTTGGCTGTCAGGAAGATAATCGGCACGGTGGAGGATATGCGCCTGATCTCCTTTGCCATGGCAAATCCGTCGAGACGGGGCATCATCACATCCGCTACAATGAGGTCGGCAGCTCCGGCATTATATTTCGCCAGCCCCTCTATCCCGTCGTAGGCAACTTCTACATCGTAGCCCTGCGTACGCAAGGTATCGGAAACAATCATCGACAGATCGCGCTCATCCTCAACTATCAGTATCTTCATCGTGTTTGAATTTAATGGTGAACACGGAGCCATGTCCTTCACGGCTCTTTACGGAAATGCCCCACCCCATCTTATCGACAATCTGCCGCACATAGTACAGCCCTATGCCGTAACCGCGCACATCCTGCCTATTGCCGTGCGACACCCGGTAGAACCGTTCGAACACAAACGGCAGTTTTTTTGCCGGGATACCGATACCGTCATCTGACACCGATATACCGCAGGCATCAGCCTCAATATCAATCCGCACAGATGGTCCGGAGTATTTGATGGCATTGTCAATCAGATTGTTCAGCACATTTGACAGATGCGACCTGTCGGCGGTCAGTACCACTTTATCATCAGCGCGTACATTAATCACTATATCCTTCTCGCCCCTCATCCTGTGGTATCCTGCTATCTCCTCCAGTAGTTCTGCCAATGCCACACGCTCATGTTTCAGAGTCATGGTCTTGCGCCGTTCCATACTCATGGCAAGGATATTCTCTACCAGCTCGCCAAGGCGCTTCAACTGCTTGATGGCTATAGTTAGATAGGCGTCCTTTTTACCGGGGTCATTAGTCGTGTCGTAGTTCAGCAGCGCATCATTGGCAGAATATGCAATGGCGATGGGAGTTTTCAGTTCATGGGTCATATTGCTTACGAAATCATCTTTCATCTCCTCGATGGTGCGCAATCTGGATACCGTCCGGAACAGATACCAAAACGCAATGGAGAAAGCAGTCATGAGAAGAAACAAGGTGATGATGACACCCAGCATCCGCTGAAGCACATGGCTGGTAAGAGGTGAAAGATATGCCTTGTAATAAATGCCCTCCTGAGGATTTATAATCATTTTGAAGGTATCGAAATGTTTCAGACTTGTAGTCTGCGGATTGCTGCAAATCACAGAGTCATTACTATTGACCACCTCCACACATACAAAATCAGGATAGATATGCCTACGGGCGAGCTGGTCAGTCAACACGCTATCCATCACATCCATATCGTAGGCAATGTATTTATCCATGATTGAATGAAACTGCTTGCTCATGGCATCAACCATCTGATTGGAATAGGAAGCATCGTCATCCAACATCGCTTTTTCTTCCACAACCGAGCCATCGACTTCGGTTCTCATCGATACGATTTGCCCATCCTTATCCCTGTAGGTCGTCGCTTCAGCCTTTCGCGGAGCCGGGACCTCATCCGGTTCTTCCTCCATCTGTACGTTTGTAGCAAGCCCCTGCGCTCTACCCGCCCTGATCATTAAATCATCGATATCGGCATTGGCGATTGCCACAAACACTTCATTTTCCACACCTACCCTGATGGACTCATACAGCCGGACAAGGTAATACACATTGCAACCGAATATGACCGCAATGACGGATATGAAGATTATGGAATTGAGTCTGAATTTTTCCATACGCAAATCTATGAATAATCATTTGTACTGCCACACAGCCCATTGCATATTTAAGACTAAATAAGGGAAGTGTTAAGACTAAATAAGCAAAATGGCTTTCCGGACAGGTGCGGCGTATGGTAACTTTGCGCCGAATCAATCATGCCACAACTATGAGACCAACCATCGCCCTCACATGCATTATCGCCACCGCCACATGCGCAATGGCACAGATCGAAACTACAGATACCATCACTTCCCGGCAACTTGGCGAAGTGGTTGTGACCGGCGATAAACCTCAGATTAAGGGTCAAGACGGAGTGATGGTGGTTGACCTCCCGGCGATAGTCAGGGACAAGCCAGTGACTAATATTCTCGAAGCTTTGGGCTACCTGCCGGGAGTAGTGAACGACAACGGCACAATCGGGCTAAACGGAGCGTCTTCAGTCACTATCATCCTGAATGGCGAGCCTACCACAATGCCGTTGCAAAATCTCTACCAACTTCTGTACTCCACACCCGTTGACCGCCTGAAAAATGTTGAAATCATGTATTCCGCCCCGGCAAAATACCATGTGAGCGGAGCCGTAATCAATGTAGTGATGAAAACGCCCCGCCCTATCGACGGATTGATGGGACAGGTCAATCTCGGATATAACCGGACACGCTATGGCTCATACTCCGGAGGGCTGAATGCCACATACGCCGTGAAGGACTGGTCCTTTGACTTGAACTGGACACTCTCACACAACCGGTCGTACAGCCGACAGGAAACATACTCCAACCATCTTCTGAATGATTCCCGACACATGATAGAGGATGACATGCGCCAAATCGGCAGAAACCAATCCAATCTCATATACGCAGCCGCCACATTCAAAAAAACTGAAACTCTCCTATAACGGGCAGATTACGTCCGCACTCAGAAACCGCAGCCTTTCAGACGGCACATTCGGCAAATACTCCAACTTATACAAAGGAATGTCACCAATCTCATATCACAATATAGCCATACGATACACCGCTCCATTCGGATTGACCGTTGGCGGTGACTTTACCCGATATCACGAAGAGAGGTGCCAGAATCTGTTTAAAGAAGATGTGGAGCAGATTCATTCTGAAAACCGCCAACGCATCAACCGCTATCACGCGTATCTCGACCAAGAGCATTCATTGGGGAAATGGACTATAGGCTATGGTGTGGACTATCAGCATTCCGCCGATAATAGCCGTCAGTCATACACCCTACCGCCACGACAGGGATTTGACAACACCCTGCGCGAGGATGTTGCCGGTGTATATGTCAGCGCACAGGCATCATTTCCCTTTGGACTATCGTTTAACACCTCCGTAGAGACAGAGTATTTCCACAACGATTACCGTCACAACTGGAACCTTATTCCACAATTAGGAGCTACATATTACACCACCCCCGCAAGCATATTCCAACTCAACTTTACATCACAGCGCATCTACCCCTCTTACTGGGAGCTGCATGGCGGCACATCGTATGTCAACGACTATTCGACGATTGCTGGAATTCCGGCATTGCAACCCTACATGAGCTATACCGGTCAGTTCAGCTATATCCTCCGACAAAAATACGCGGCAACATTCTATGTGCTGTACGCCGACGACTACTCCGTGCAACTGCCCTATCAGTCCACGAACGACCTGCACCTGATTTTCCAGACCACGAATATGGACTTCTCCAAGACCATAGGGCTGCAACTACATATTCCGTTCGATATAAAGAATATCTGGAACGCCACAGCTACCGTCAATATATCCCACGCACAACAGAAATCCAATCATTTCCACGACCTAAGTTTCAACAATAAGCGTTGGGGCATATACGCCGGCATGAACAACACCATCCGCCCTACTCCTGCCAGCCCCGTATCGCTGACTATCAACGGTGCTTATATAGCCGGTAAAATTCAAGGACCGGGACGATTTGACCCACTATGGAAATTTGATGTAGGCGTGAAATGGCAGTTTGGCAGGAAACGCTGTTGTGAACTTGACCTTCAAGCCAATGACATATTCAACACATGCAACCCTATTCTCAAAATCGACTATTCAGGACAGGATTACATAATGAAAACACGCGACATGAACCGCTGTCTCAAACTCTCCTTCATCTGGCGATTCAACGGCTTCAAACCCAAAGACACACCACACATCGACACCACCCGATTCGGCACCGGCAACTGACCCACACATACCTTCCGGGAATGTGAAAACCCTGCCATTATTCCAGAATAATCAATCGGCAGTCACCGTTTTTGAGTTATCTTGCACACCATTGGCGCGTTATTGTCCACCACGCAATATTCGGGATGTCTTTGGAACCAAACAACCGCATAAGGGCAAGTAGCGGCAATCCTGTTGCCGTCAGCCAAAATATTGTCCGCCGCAAGTTTCACGAGATTTCCTGCAACGCCTTGTCCTCTAAGTGTATTATCCACGAACGTGTGGTCAATGGTTGAAACCCCATCGACCGTGGGAAATGTTACTTCAGCAATCACTCTGCCATCGGCATCGGTGGCATAAATCCGTTCTTTTTCCTCTATAAATTCCATAATCATCTATTTGCGAATCTATTTAGATTTGTCATCAAACCACCCCACACCCAATCTCTAAACGAACTTTACTTTTATTTAGTTTCATGCGCCTATTCAAGACGCAACACTTTCATAGTGGACGGCACAACCATCCCATTTTTCAGTGAGCAGTCACACCGTTGCCTATCATTGCTTTTTTGCAGTCATTTGGTAGTCAAAAATGGGAATAAAGAAATCGCAAACACTTATTAATAAGTATTTGCGATTTTAGGTTGTGACCCCGGAGAGGCTCGAACTCTCGACCCAATGATTAAGAGTCATTTGCTCTACCAACTGAGCTACGGAGTCAGGATGTTTTGCAATGTGATGCGGAACGCTTTCCGCAATTGCGATGCAAAGGTAAGGCTATTTTTTTATTCTGCAAATAGTTTTGCGCAAATTTTACCTATCTGAGACAAAAATTTGCTATTTCCATAAGAATTTTTGCAGCCATGGCGAGGATTCCGATGCCTAAGACCATGTACACTACACGCTGCCAGGGACGCGTAAGTCTCCATGTGAGCATGCGCACACTCTCGCTTTGGAAAAACCAATCCCAATCACACACGGCGGCGACAATCGACAGTAGTCCTCCAATCGCAAAAAGCGATGCCATAATATAACCTGCTACCTCAACGCTCATTGCTCACTCCGATGTTAGTCAGCAGTCGTTACCACCAACCGTCGGGTATCATCGTCATTTACCTTAATATCCACCCTTACGGTATCGTCAGGCAGGATGTCGGCAACTCGTTCAGGCCATTCGATAAGACACAGGGCACCGGAATCAAAATAGTCCTCAACGCCTATATCAAATGCCTCCTCAAGCGACTCCAACCTATACAGGTCAAAGTGATATATAAGCTCGGCAGTAGTATCCGAACGATATTCATTGATTATCGAAAACGATGGCGATCCGGCAAGGTCCTCCCCGACGCCCAGCGCACGACACAGCTCGGAGATAAACGTTGTCTTTCCGGCACCCATATCGCCATAAAATGCATAGATGGTGCTGTCGTCCATCAGCGACATAAACTCATGGGCTGCACGGGGCAGATCCTCGACCGATGCGATGGTGATTTCATGTTTAGCCATAATTATATTTATTTAGCGGTAAGTGTTATCAGCGGCACAAGCATCTCCTCCATCGAGATACCTCCATGTTGGAATGTGCCAGTGTAATATTGTACGTAATAGTTATAATTGTTGGGATATGCGAAAAAGTCGCGGTTGGCGGCAAATATGTAGGTGGTCGATACATTTGGAGCCGGCAACCCGAAAGCCTTCGGCTTGGTCACCTCATATACCTGCTTGGGATTGTAATTGAGATTACGCCCGAGCTTGTAGCGCAGATTGGTATTTGTATTTTTCTCGCCTACCACGCGTATAGGATTGTCCACACGTATGGTACCATGATCGGTGGTGAGCACCACCTTATATCCTTTTTCCGAAATGCGTTTGAACAATTCGAGCGCCGATGAATGGCGGAACCAAGACTCGGTAAGAGAACGATACGCGGCATTGTTCGATGCAAGCTCACGTATCATCTTTGATTCGGTTCGCGCGTGCGAGAGCATATCTATAAAATTGAATACCACCACATTCAAATCATTCTGTTCCAATGTGGCGAAATCGCGAAGCAATCGTTCTCCGGCAGCGGTATCGTTAATCTTGTTGTAGGAAAAACGGCATTTACGGCGGTGTCGTTCAAACTGAGTGGCTATCAGCGGCGACTCATTGAGGTTCTTGCCCTCCTCGCTATCCTCATCGACCCACAGTTCAGGAAACATCCGTTCTATATCCACAGGCATCAGACCCGAGAATATGGCATTGCGGGCATATTGCGTGGCTGTCGGCAATATGGAACAATACATTCCGTCGTCAAACGTGAAATATTCGCTGAGCAGCGGACGTATGACACGCCACTGGTCGAAACGGAAATTATCTATGAGCACGAAAAACACCTTTTCACCCGCATCGAGAAGTGGAAACACTTTCTTTCGGAATATGTCGGTACTCATCAGCGGACGACCCGGATTCTCCCTGTCCATCCATGACTGGTAGTTCTTGCGTACAAACTTGCAGAAAGCCGCATTGGCCTCCGTTTTCTGCAACTCGAGCAACTGATCCATATCCGTATCGGCAGCCGCAAGTTCCAGTTCCCAATGCACCAATGTGCGATACGTCTCCATCCAGTCGGCGACGCTATATGACTCATTTATCAGCGAGGTAATCTTTCCGAAATCCTGACGGTACTCAGTCGACGATTTGGCAGACACCAGCTCCGAGGAATGCAGATTTTTCTTTATCGACAACAATATCTGGTTGGGATTCACTGGTTTTATCAGATAGTCGGCAATCTTGCTGCCTACAGCCTGATCCATTATGTTCTCCTCCTCACTCTTGGTAATCATGATTACCGGTACGTTCGGAAACGCCACCTTGATTCGCCCAAGGGTCTCTAACCCGGTAAGCCCCGGCATGTTTTCATCGAGAATCACGAGGTCAAACACACGCTCCTCCATCATGGCAAGCGCGTCGGCTCCGTTATTCACCGTCTCCACATCATATCCCTTCCCCTTCAGGAACATCACATGCGGCTTGAGCAGGTCTATCTCATCATCGGCCCATAATATAGCGTGTTGGCTCATAGGAAATATTTTCTTGTCTACAGGTTAGTCATCATATTAATCAAACAGAGGGTCATCACCTTCGGAGCCGGTGGGATAATCCGGCAACCGTCGGGTACGGGTCGCGGGCTTTGCCGCAGGCTTGGAGGTCGACTTGGGCTTGAGCACCGGAGCATCCTTCGATGGCGGAGGAGGTACTGGGATATCGTATGGAGTATCACCGGCTGGCTCCGACGGCTTGCCCTGCGCAGCACCGGCTGGCACAGCAATATCAGGTACCGGAACAGCCACACTGTCCGTAGTCTCTTCAGGCGCATACATCTCTTTGGCAGACGGATATTCCCCGGCAGGCAATACACTCTCATGTATCTGTTCAAGACGCTTGTCGCCCACAGCATTGAAATACTCTTCAAGCGAACGGCCTTGGTCAAGCAATATATCGAAATTATGCTTGCTGATCATCAACGGCACTACCCCCTTGGGAAGCTTAAACGTACTGCTACCCTCGAGCACAGTTCGGTAATGGTTCAGTTCAGCCCGGTTATCGAATCCGGAAACTACAAGCAATCCCAAATCGCCAAAACGCAATTGCTCAAGATCAAAATCCTTGACCATGAACGAGGAGAAATTGTGTCGCGCCACCTCGAATAGCAACTGATTGCCATCCACGTTGCTCACCGAATACACCAGAACCAATAATTGCGGACCATCATTCTCGAAGTCGAACTGTGCCGGAGCGTCATCCATGCTCACCGCCGTACTGTCGTTACTCAGACGCGTACTCCACACCAATCCACGCACGTTCCCGCCCGACGAATTGAATTTCTGTCCCTCCTTGAGAAGTTTTATATATGATGAAGCCAATGGCGATACGTCGGTATCGGGATAACGCTCAAGCAACTGCTGAAGTACCTCGGCAAATTTTTCCGGATTGTTTTCGGTAACGTAGCTCAACGCATCTATAAACATAAACTTGGGCATGATGCGGCTCATAGGATAATCCTTGCGTACTTCGGCATAAATCCGGTGCACGGTAGCGTTGTCATTGTCCATGTACGCTTCGAATGCGCGGTCATACAACCCCTGCTCCACTTCAGGCATACGGCGCAGTTTTTCCATATATTGCGGATCGGCAAGAGCCTCACCATACTTCGTATCGGGAAATTCCTTCAATATCAACTGCCGGTATTTCTCGGCATTGGCATCTTCACCGCTACGCATATACATCAGATACATGTTGTAGTACACGTCGAGACGATACACATTATCGGGATAACGTGCCATAAGACGCTCGAACTCACTCTCGGCGGCTGCAAAATCCTCCATGCGGTCCTTGAGTATCAGACCCATATTGTACAGCCCCTCCTGAATCACATCATTGGCTATGGTGCGTTCCTCGGGAGTCGACGGAATCTGCCGCAGATAATATTCGGGATAATGCGGATCGGATGCATGCTCAAGTGCTTCACGGTCCATTGCCGTACCTACACTGTCGGGCGATTCTCCGGAGTCCGTTTCATCCTCATCCTCCGAATCATTGCCATCCATATCATTCAAGCTGAAAGTGGCTTTGTTGCGACGGCGCCAGTCATCCTCAAGCCTACGGCTGCCCCAACGTTTCTGGAACTCCGTGCGCCCGGCATTACGCGTTGCCTGATTATAGAAGTACCATGATTTATCGGTGTTAAGCATAAACGAATTCGGAGCCGACGACGACCCGCTCTGCTGTAGTCCGTTGCCGGCGGCTGCCTGTTGCGCGAGATATTCCTCACGCGCCGCAGCTTCGGCTTCTTCTTTCTCACGCTTCTTCAGTTCGTCGATAATCTTGTCCACCACGGCACGCTGCTGCTCCGGCGACATCTCCGACAACCGCAGCAACGAATCCTGGAGCGTGACATTCTGTGAATACACCGTCAGCTCATCCAGCACATCGCTCCTGCGTTTGAGCATCTGATAGTCGGGATAATTATCAGGCAACACCGGAACAGCTTCCGAATAACATGGCTGCGCCTTATCATACTCATGCATTGCGTAATACACCTTACCGAGGGTAATCTGCGCCAAAGCCTTGTCTATACCGCTCCGCGTTGAATATTTTATCGCTTTCTCATAATTGTCAACCGCCTTTGCCGTATCGGCACGTGATAGATACAGATTGCCTATGGCATAATAAATCTGGTCGAGATAGTCCTTGTTGCTTCCGAAACGGGTCATGGCGATCAATGCTTTTACCTCCGAGGATATGTCGGCACCCTGAAAAACCTCGCTCTGCTTTATACGGGCATTGAACTTTGTACGGTAATCCACTCCCGACATATTGCCTGCACGCTTGAATGCAGAATATGCATTGCTTTTATCACCAGTATATTCATACATCTGACCGAGCAGAAATGTCAGACGGACTTTTTGAGCGCCTTTGGCATATTTTATAGCTTCGGTAAGCATGGGTATCGCCTTGGGATAATCACGCGATTTCACATACAAATCGGCATAAGCAAAGTAGTACAATCCCTGCAGTGTGGAGTTATCCTCAATCTCCTTGGGCTTTATCTTCACCAGAATGCTCTCGGCTTCAAACAACCAATCAATTGCGCAATAACACCTCGCTTGCCACAATTTAGCCTCCGTGACAGTGGCAGGCAACCACCAGAAATGTTTCGACACATAATAGAACGTCGCGGCAGCCCCGAGAAAATCACCGTTCATATACTGGCTGCGTGCCATCATCATCCACGCATTGTGCAAAAACGGATTATATTCCTCGCGCTTAAGCCACTTTTTATACTCCGGGTCATTACCCTTTCCGGCTTTACGTGCCGGTCGTTTCTTTATCGAACGGATCTGAATCGCCTTCTGGGCTTTCTCTATCGAGCGTTTGAAATCACCTTCAGGTTGCGGAGCCTTCTCATTGCTGTGGGCCTCCGCCGGATGCATGAACAGTATCTGGCTATAATCATCCTGATACTTGCGCTCCATATCCTTAAGGGTTTCCTTGTAATGCTCATCGCCGTTGAAGTAGATATTGTAGCGGGTTATGAATGCGGTATAATTGCGGGTCACGGCTGTGTTTTTCTTCATGCTGCACCCCATGAGCACAGCAAGCGCGGCAATACACAGATATGTGACCACTCTATATTTTTTCACAATCCCGTAACTATATTCAATTGATTTATGGATGATTCGCAATAAAAAACTAACGCGTTTCACATGCCGTTTATTGCGCCGCGCGGGGCTTTACAACCGCAGCACACACTTGGGCGCACACATACACCCCCACCATTATCATGACTATTATGGCTGAACACGGCACATCCACCACCGAGCTGACCATAAGCCCCACCGAACAGCAGAATGCCGATATGACTACCGACAACAGCATTATGATCTTGAACCTATGGCTGAACACTTCGGCTATCATCTGAGGCAACGCAAACATCGACATGAGTAGCATAACCCCTACCAACTTTATGGTCAAAACTATACACACTGCCACCAACACCGTCATGGAGTATGTGACAAACTTTACCGGAATATGCATCACCGTGGCGAAATCACGGTCGAACGCGCATGCCACTATCTCGCGGTAATACAATGCCACGAACAGCAGCAACACCAACGTGTATATACCGAACAGCCACAAATCGCCGGTAGAAATCGTAAGCACATTCCCAAACAGGAACGTATTAAGCTCCGGAACATATCCCGGGGTGAGAAATACGAAGAATATACCTATTGCCATACCCAATGCCCACACCACAGCGATAGCCGAGTCCTCGCGCACACGATGCCGCGCCGACATCCATTCCACTCCCGCCGAAGCTCCCACGGCAAACACTGCGGCGGTGAGCACAGGACTGACACCCAAGAAATAACCGAGTCCAAGCCCACCGAAACAAGCGTGGGTTACGCCACCGCTTATAGCTACAAGCCGGCGGGTGACGATATACGTACCTATCACAGCTGAAGCAACGCTGATAATCAGCACTCCGGCAATGGCGTTTCGGAAAAATGCGTATTCAAATATATCCCACATACACGTAGTCAATAGTCATTATCATTACATTTCAGGCACGGACCGTGAGCGCCGTGCTTCGGACACAATCAGCAGCAACTCATCGCGCACCGGGGTCGGAAGCTCTATGCCACGCAGTTGTATGCTACGCGCCCATCCGGCTATATCTTCAGGGAGCAGGGTCAGCAACACATTGCGGAACTCCTCCACGGCATCGTCATTATAATCATCGGGAGCCACGCCCCGGAAACGGTCAAGCTCCTCATCATCATAATACTCAATACTGTCACTTACCGATGCGAGCAACGAATCCTTCTCACATGTGATGTGCATCCCGCAGCACTCCTCCCCATCCTCAGGTGAGGAAGTATCATCGACCTTGCCGTCACTCTCCATTCCGCCGGAAGCTTCCTCACGACGGTGAAGCAAGTACAGCACGGCACCGACCACCACCAACGCTATAAGTATGTACAATGCCACTATCATACGCTATTCCTCCGTAACATCATTATCCTCAAGCGGGGCATCGCCATCAGTTATCACAAATCCTGCCGATTCCAGATGCGCCCAATATTCGGGATAGGACTTGTCCACCACCTCGGCATCACGAATCACCACACCGGGTATATACACGGCTACAGGAGCGAACGCAAGTGCCATACGATGATCACCGTATGTATCGAATTCGGGAAGGCTCAACACCGGCATACGCCGACCGTCCCACTCAATAGTGGAATCAGAGGTAACTGTAACCACGCCTACCTTACGGAGTTCATTGGCAAGAGCCGATATCCTGTCGGTCTCCTTGATTCTGAGCGAAGCCAGTCCGGTAAGCTTGAACGGCACCCCTATCATGGCACATGTCACGGCTACTGTCTGGGCTATATCAGGACAATGCGACATGTCAAGAATCAGCCGTGGCGACAAGTCAGGTGAACCCATAAGATCCACACCTCCATCCTCGCCGTTAAAATCGGTGGTCACTCCCAAATCGGCATATATATCCGCAACGCACTTATCGCCCTGCTTCGAGGTTCCTGATAAGCCGTGCAACGTAAGGAAACCCGAGGTCAAGGCCTCTATCTCATACCAATACGATGCCGCGCTCCAGTCAGCTTCCACTATAGGATTACCGCCGCTATAACCTTGCGGGGCCACAGTAACCGTCTCACGGTCGCGCTCCACTACGGCACCGGCATGCTTCATCATATCTATCGTAAGGTCGATATACGGCAAAGATGATACATCTCCCTCAAGTTCCAACACCAGACCTCGCGTCATGAGTGGCGCCGCCATGAGCAATGCCGATATGTATTGCGAACTTATACCGGCGTCTACTGTCACATTGCCGCCATGAAGCCGCGTACCGGTGATACGCAACGGAGGGAAACCCTTCTCCCCCGCATATTCAATCGCGGCTCCGCAATCGCGCAACGCATCTACAAGCACCCCTATCGGACGCTGACGCATACGGGCATCGCCATCGAGCGTCACCACGCGTCCGGGTTGCGACGCGAAATAAGCTGTAAGAAACCTCATAGCCGTACCGGCACCCCCTACATTTACCTCAGGGGCATCAGATGCGAGTGCGGCTTCCAGCGCACGCGTATCGGTACAGTCGGCAAGTCTCTCAGGTCTTGCCACATTGGGAGCAAATGCACTGATAATCAGTGCACGGTTACTCATACTTTTCGACAGGGGCAACTCTATGGATGCCTCTAATAATTCTTGCGGGGGAAAAATCCGGTAGTTCATATAGCAAATTTACGCATTTTCCGCAAGCACAGCCATATTTAATATCTTTTTTATCAGATACCCTGCTTTTCAAGAACCGATTGCAACACATGCACAGCTTCCTCAACGCTATCGACATGAGATATCGCAAAACTCCGTTTGCCGGCTTTCTCACGGATACGGCAACGGCGGGGATTCTCCTGAAGGAACTGCAACAGTTTACCGAACATAGGTGACTGATAGTAAGCCTTGTTCGTATCATCCACGAAATAGACAAACATGGTGTCCTGCTTCAAAGCCACCTTTTCTATACCCAACCGCCGTGCAAGCCTGCGCAAACGCGGTATGCGGAGCAATTCGGCAGTCACGGCAGGTATCTTGCCGAAGCGGTCCACGAGCCGTTCTTTAAAAGCCTGGAGGTCCATCTCACGCTCTATCGAATCAAGCTCCTGATACAGCGATATACGTTCGCTCTCCTGCGGCACGTAATCGGCAGGGAGCAACAATTCCATATCACTTTCTATCACACAATCGGCAACATATTCCGTATCTTCCGGATTTTGCTGTGCGCCATCACCAAGGTCCTCAAATTCCTCTGTGCGCAACTCCGTCACCGCCTCCTTGAGTATCTTCTGATATGTTTCATAGCCCAAGTCCGCTATGAAACCGCTCTGCTCGGCACCGAGCAGGTTACCGGCACCGCGTATGTCGAGGTCCTGCATGGCTATATGTATTCCGCTACCGAGGTCGCTGAAGCTCTCTATTGCCTGCAATCGCCGACGGGATGTGGGCGACAATGGCACATGCGGCGGTACGGTAAGATAACAGAAAGCCTTACGCGAACTCCGTCCCACACGACCACGCAGCTGATGCAGTTCGCTCAACCCGAAATTCTGGGCGTTGTTGATTATTATGGTATTGACATTCGGCATATCTATACCGCTTTCTATTATAGTGGTTGCCAGCAGTATATCGTAGTCATGATTGGCAAAGTCAAGGATTGCCTTCTCCAATTTTTCCGGTGGCATCTGACCATGCCCTATCACCACCCTCGCATCAGGCACAAGGCGTTTCACCATCGCTTCAAGCTCATTGAGCCCCTCTATGCGGTTGTTGACTATAAATACCTGTCCGTTGCGCGACATCTCGAAATTGATAGCCTCGGCGAGAATATCGTCATTGAGCGTATTCACGGAGGTGACTATGGGATAACGGTTTGCAGGTGGTGTAGTTATTGCCGAAAGGTCGCGGGCGCCCATCAGGGAGAACTGAAGCGTACGTGGAATGGGGGTGGCACTCATGGTCAAGGTATCCACATTTGTCTTCATCTGCTTTAGCTTCTCCTTTACAGCTACACCGAACTTCTGTTCCTCATCCACCACAAGCAGTCCCAAATCCTTGAATTTAACCCCCTTGCCTATTAATTTATGAGTACCTATGAGTATATCTATCTTCCCTTCGGCAAGGTCGGAAAGCACTTCTTTCACCTGCTTTGGGGTGCGTGCGCGCGACAGATAGTCCACCCTTACAGGGAAGTCCTTTAGACGACGCGAGAATGTATTGTAATGCTGGTAGGCGAGCACCGTTGTAGGCACGAGCACGGCAGTCTGTTTATTATCGGCTGCCGCCTTGAATGCCGCACGTATAGCCACTTCCGTTTTTCCGAATCCTACATCACCGCATATCAGTCGGTCCATGGGACGGTCACTCTCCATATCGGACTTCACTGCCTTGGTCGCGGTAAGCTGGTCGGGGGTATCCTCGTAGATAAACGATGCTTCCAACTCATTCTGCATATAGGTGTCAGGGGAAAATCCAAACCCTTTTTCCTGCTTACGCGCTGCATAGAGTTTAATCAGGTCTCGGGCTATATCCTTGAGCTTCGACTTAGTCCGTTCCTTGACACGGTTCCAGGCTCCGGTACCGAGTTTGTTGATTTTTGGCGGCACTCCCTCTTTGCCACGATATTTGGCTAACTTGTGAAGCGCATGTATCGACACGAATATTATATCGTCGTTGGCATACGTGAGTTTTATCATCTCCTGTGTACGCCCCGACACATTGGTTCGGTACAGACCGGCGAAACGCCCTACACCGTGGTCCACATGCACTATATAGTCGCCCGGCTCGATGGAACTTAATTCCTTGAGCGACAATGCGAGCTTACCCGAACGTGCCTTATCGCTCTTGAGATTGTATTTATGGAAACGGTCGAAAATCTGATGATCGGTGAAAACACACTTTTTCGACTGGTGATCCACAAATCCCTCATGCAGTGTGGCATCTACGGGTGTAAAGGTTATGTCATCGCCACGGTCGGCAAATATCGCACGCAAACGCTCTATCTGTTTATCGCTGTCACTCAGTATATATATCCCGTAGCCATCCGATTCAAACTTCTTGAACGACTCGGATATCAGGTCGAAATTTTTATGGTACAGCACTTGCGGCGAGCATCGGAAGTCTATAGTGGTTCTCGCTTCTCCATCGGGATTGGCACCGGCTGTAAACCGCAGTTGGCTGAACTCACGGAAGCGTGCGGCAAAGGCATCGGCATCCACCACCTGCTTCATGGCATGACGGTCTCCCTCATCGGCTATCAACGCGCTCTCCGAGAATGTCTCGGAAGCTACAGCCGCTATGCGTTGCAATGTGTAACCGGCATCGCGCACGGCTATAAGGGTTCCGCCGCTTATGAAATCGAGAAGCGATGCACCGCGCGATTGCGTCACCACGTTGGAGGTTATGGACATCTCCTCTATGTGTTGTTCCGACAATTGCGTCTCGATATTGAACGTGCGCATAGAGTCTATCTCATCGCCGAAGAAATCCACCCTATACGGCAGCTCGTGGCTGTAACTGAATATATCGAGAATGGAACCACGCAAAGCAAACTGACCGGGTTCATACACATAGTCCTCCTCCTTGAATCCGTTTTCACGCAACCACTTCACCGTTTCCATAATGTCGGTCTCCTTGCTCTTGCTCAGATGCAGCGTGTGCGACGATATCGTGTCGCGCGACGCCACACGCTCGGCAAGTGCTTCGGGATATGTTACCACAAACCGAAGCTTGGCATCGCTGTGCCAGCGGCTCAGAGCCTCGGTGCGCAATATCTGCGATGGAGGGTCGACCTGTCCATACTTGATATCGCGCTTGTATGCCGACGGCAACATAGCCACACTATCCTCCCCAAGCAGACGCGACAAGTCATGATACAGATAGCCTGCATCATCGAGCGAATCGCCCACCACAAGCACCGGTTCATCACGGCGCGGCAATAATGCAAGCATTACCGCTACCGACGAACCGGCTAAATTATATACACTGACAATAGCGGCATCCGCACCGGAAAACGCTTTTGCCAACGCTTTCCCGCGCGGACCCGACAAAAATGATTCGGTAAGTTCGCTTACGGTCATCTATGTTATATCATTTTTATTTTTTCGGAGCGAGCAACGATTTGTAGCGCACCGGATCTTTAAGCAATGTCACCGCAGAGTCTATCGCTACATCATGTCGCAGCACACTCTGCACCTCCCCCTTACGGTGGAAATAACGCTCGGCAATCTCACGCTCCAGATAAGGAGCTATGGCATCGCGGTGAGTATCGAGGTCCTTATCAAGCGGATGTTTCATCATCCCTTCAAGCACGCCTATCTGCGCCATCAGGCTATCCGACATATAACCCTCGATTTTGGCAGCCTCTTTAAGGCGGTCGAGAATAGTCTCGCACACCTTATCATAGTTAAACTTAGCCGGATCTATGGAGCGTTTGAAGTCGGCATATATCGAATCGTCAATCTCAAACTCGCCTATCGGCAGTATCTTTTCATGCTCGGCGGCATACTTATTGGCGAAGTCAAACGCCCAATTATCGCTTACCACATTGTAAGTTATACGGCTTATATCAGGATACTCCACAGTCACGTCCGGAGTTATGCCACCACCGTCGCGCACCTTGCGGCCACCGGCAGTGGTAAATTCCGTAGTCAGGCTGTCGGGGATACGCCCCACGGTTCCGTCGGCATTGCGGTGCGAGTAGTCTATGGCTTGAATCAGACGTCCGCTCGGGATATAGTACTTGGCAACGGTGACCTTGAGCAATCCGTCGTAAGGCAGATCGCGGGTAGTCTGCACCAATCCTTTGCCGAATGAACGTGATCCCATTATCACCGCACGGTCCAGGTCTTGCAATGCGCCCGAGGTAATCTCGGATGCAGAAGCCGTACCACCGTCAGTGAGCACCACCAGAGGTATGTCGCCGGCTATAGGTTTGGAAGTGGTCTTGTACACCTTTTCGTCAAGCACACCTTTGCCACGCGTGCGTAGCACCTCAGTACCCTTAGGCAGGAAATAGCCCAATATCTTCACTGCGCTCTCCAGATAACCGCCGCCATTGTCACGCAAGTCAAAAATCAATCCCTCGGCACTGCGTTCCTTTATGAGATAGTCCAACGCCGCCTTCACCTCATCGGCGGATTTATCGGTGAATTGCGACAGAAGTATATACCCTATATTGTCACGCACTATACCATAGTAAGGCACCGACGGTATCTGAATCTTATCACGGACCATCTCCACGCTTATTATGGAATCTGCCACATACGGACGTTTCACCGTCACTTTCACCACCGACCCTTTGGGGCCCTTGAGACGTTCGCTTACCTTATCGGTCGACATACCGAGCACGGTATCGCCATCCACCGTCATGATGAGGTCACCGTGACGCAATCCCGCACGGTCGGCAGGCGAACCTTCATGAGGACCGCTTATATACACATTGCCGTTACGAGCCATTATGTATGAGCCTATTCCGGCATATTCACCGGTATTGCGGCTACGGAACTCATCCTGGGCGCTACGAGGTATGTACTCAGTGTACGGGTCAAGCTGACCAAGCATCGCATTGATAGCCGTAGTCACCGACTTTTCCACATCTATGGAATCCACATAATTGGTCTGCAACTCCTTTACCACGGAATTGAATACATCCAGATTCGCCGCCACGTCCGCTTTTTTGCTGCGTGTGGCGCCTTGGGCTATGAGGGTAGCCACAAACAAAGCAGCTACGGTGTAAAATAATTTCTTCATGAATAGTGGAATGTGTTTGTGAAACGGGCGACCAAAGTTAGTCAATTATTATAACAATCAAAAACAGGATATTTGTTTTATAAGCCACCATTGATTTTCCAATCCGCCAATTCCCCCGTCTCCCCACACCCCAAAACCGACAAAACGCAAAGCGGAAGTGCACGTAAATTCATTTTAATAAAGCACACATACAGATACCCACCTGCAAATATGGCATATTTTTTATACTTTTTCTCACCTTGCTTTTTATCGATTTACGATGATTTGCAAAATTTTTATAGCCTAATAATCGGATTTTTATGAAAAAAACAAGGAAATTGTTGCATATTTGGAATAAACCTCCTAATTTTGCATCGCAAATCCCCGGAGGGGGGGTGTTCGCTTCACAAAACAAGCGATAGCGCAAATGCTTCAATAGCTCAGTTGGTTAGAGCATCTGACTGTTAATCAGAGGGTCGTTGGTTCAAGTCCATCTTGAAGCGCAAAATTTTAGAAATGCTTCAGTAGCTCAGTTGGTTAGAGCACCTGACTGTTAATCAGGGGGTCGTTGGTTCAAGCCCATCCTGAAGCGCAAAAAGAGATGTACCTTAATGGCGCATCTCTTTTTATTTTTATAAAATAGAACTATCTTTACGGTTCAATACACCGGGCTTTCCAACCTGACATATACAATCCTACCATAAACTAATTCACTGAAATACCCATCGAATATGAAAAATGAAGAATTTATCACCGCACGCTTCCATGATGTGAAGAATCTCGGATGGGTAAAAAGCAACCGATATAGCAAGGCTGAAATCGGAGAGACTTTCATGGACTGTATCAAAGTCTTAGAAAAAGACCCGGACAACTGCAACTTGGCTGGATACGAGGTGAAAGACCACAGGATGGAGTCAGCATCCTATGTCACACTGTTCGCCAAATCACCCTCATTTCCCAAAAGAGGAGCCATCGCATATCTTAAAGATAGATTCGGCACTCCCTATGACGACAACACCGAGCTGAACAAGCTACATACGGCAGTATCCGCCAACTCTTACAATACTTATGCCGGCACATATTCATTTCGACTGATCAACGACAGAGAGAATGGCAGAATACATCTCGCAGTCTATACTTTAGACCATGAATTGATAGATAAGACGGTATATTACACCTATGACGACATAAGGCACATACTCAACCGGAAACTGAATAATCTTTTTTATGCCGAAGCCGAGCGGCGGTTTGAAAATGGCGATGAATACGTCAGATTCACTTCAGCGGAAATATACTCCGAGCCTTCGTTCGAGAGATTTCTGGAAATGGTTGATAATGGTGATATAAGGTATAACATCCGCATCGGATGCTATCAATCGGGCGAAAAATATGGGAAGCCATACGACCACGGCAGCGGATTCCGAATCAAGGAGTACAACATACGCAGGCTCTACTCCTCACGTAAAAGGATACAGTAGCCCAATCAACGGTTGCGGGGATGGTAACGCAATATCTCCTCACGCAGACGCGAACGGTCTATGTGTATATAAATTTCTGTGGTGGATATACTCTCATGCCCCAACATCTGCTGTATGGCGCGCAGATTGGCTCCTCCCTCAAGCAGATGTGTCGCAAATGAGTGACGCAACGTGTGCGGGGAAATCTCCTTGCGTATGCCTGCCTGTTCCGCCAACCGCTTTATGATATAGAATATCATAACACGCGTGAGTCTGCGGCCACGGCGGTTCAGAAACAATATATGGTCCTCGCCCGGCTTGATATCAAGTCTCGACCTGTCCTCCAGGTAACAACGGATTTCAGCCACAGCAGCCGGCGACATGGGCACCAACCGTTCCTTACCCCCTTTCCCCTTCACCACTATATACTCTTCGTCAAGGAACACTTTCGATAATTCAAGCCCCGTGAGTTCCGACACACGCAATCCGCAGCCATAAAGCGTCTCTATTATAGCCCTGTTACGCTGACCCTCTGCCGCCGACATATCTATGGCAGCTATCATGGCATCAATCTCCTCGATACTGAGCACCTCGGGCAACCGGCGCCCTATGCGCGGAGCTTCGAGCAACGCCGTGGGATTAATCTCCATATACCCCTCCATACGAAGGAATTTAAAAAAGGACTTTACACCGGAAATGATGCGTGCCTGCGAGCGGGGGGATATGCCGAGGTCATGCAGATCGGCGGCAAACGATTGCAGCACGGCAAGAGTGACATCATGAAGCCTTGTCGCCGTATCGCCTAAATACGACATGAGTTTGCACACATCGGTGTAATAACACACACGCGTATTCTCTGACAGCCCCTTCTCAAGCATCAGATAAGCCTGATACTCATCAAGCAATTTGGATATATCTGTGATCTCACGCATAACGTCAAGTCTCCGGTCTCACTTTTTCAGAACCATACATCGAAACTCTGGTGCGGCAAATGGCGCATACCTGCATAAATACCCGCCTTACGTCCGCGAAACAGCATTCCGCATACCGTTCCATGCCAAATATCAGCCAATAAGCCACTATTATACGCAGCACCGAGTATCACGGCATTGGCACCGCACTTCAGCGCGGCTACCACCTCTGCACTATCCACCTCATCACAGGAAGCTATCACCAATAGCGTGTCTTCTCCGTAATCTGCCCCGCATTCAAACTTACCCGACACAGCATCCGGACTGCCCAAAATCAATGATTCCATCACGGCATCCGAGACACTGCCGCATACGGCTATGCGGCGGGGTCGGAAATACAGGCACACCCTGAACAACAGACGCAACAGCGCCCCCCTTTCAGCAGCAGTCTCGGCTATACCGTTTATCCGTTCGTAGGCATAATAGGCACACGGCTGCGCTATCACACGCCGCACGAAGTCAAACGCAAATGGCGAATGTATGCCGAATCCCTTGCGGCGCGCCATACGACGCGGCACACTCAGGCACCGGCGCCATAACCCTCGCGACGCCGACGGATTATTTTCCGCACTCTGCGTCATCATCCTTACGCTTCCGCACTACGCACATCACCGCCGCTGCGATAAGTGCCACATATATAAGCACCACAGCCACATACGCTATGTTGGTGGTATTGTGGAGCGACTCGGGGTCGAATGTCAATTCCACCGTATGCTCACCCGCAGGAATATTCAGGGCACGCAACACATAGTTGACACGTCCTATCTCTACCGGCTTACCGTCAATTGCGGCATGCCATCCCCACGGGAAATACACCTCCGACAGCACCGCTACGCCGCCACGCGCCGTTGACGCATAATATGTAAGGCGGTTGGGGGCATACGATGTCTCAAATATAGTATCGCCGGGCGACTTGGGTACAGATGCGCCGAGCACATCGCGGAACCGTTTGTCGGCAACTGCAACAGCGGCGGGATTTATCTCCGACAGTGCGTTCATCTCTGCATCGGCGCCATCCACATAACGCACCTCATCCACAAACCACGCATTGCCCAAAGCCTCATCATTCACCAACGGCTGACCATTGTAATCCACTATATAGCGGGCATTAAGCATATTCACCACATTCCAGTCGGCATCCGATTGGCTTCCTTGCAGGAACGGTGTCAGGTGACAGTCTATCAGATCCTGATAACGCGTGAGCTTGGCGGCGTGGTAACCGCCGATGGTCTTGTGACGGTACGACGGGGCGGCTTGCCAGAATTGAGGCATATTCAGCACCCTATAGTTCATGGCAGTATCGGCAAGTATTGCCTTGTCGGTCTCCGTAAGCGGGAACATCTCGCCACGGGCAAGCGTACGCGGCACGAAACTGTCACTGTCGAGATACCGTTTGTTCACCATAAACAGATCTCCCAACACTATTATACCCACTCCCACAGCGGCTAATCCAAGCGACAGTTTGCGGCGGAAATACAGCAGAAGCACACCGAAACCGGCAGCCACAATCAGGAAACTGCGCATCGAATCGGCAGCCACCATCGAATGTCGGAGATTCTCCACAGCTGCATAGATGCGGGGATTATTGAGCGACAATTGCTGTATTACGGCAGCATCGGCACCCTGCTGGGCAAGGCTTTGCGAAATCATGGCGTCGGTCTGACGGTCTCCATCGGTTATGGCACTGCCATAGATTCCGGGAACAGCGATTCCTGCAAGACACAGCACCAGCACTATACCGAATCCGTACAAAAACGGCTTACGGTAACGCGACCATCCCTCTTCTGGAGTACCCGACAATAGCTTCTGCAATGCCAGCACCGCAAGCAGCGGCATGGTAAATTCGGCTATCACCAATATACTCTCCACCGTGCGGAACTTATTGTACATCGGCATATAGTCAATCATGAAATTCGTGAGCCACATGCAGTTACGACCTAATGCCAGCAGAACCGACAACAACGTGAGCGCTATAAGCACCCACTTCATGGGTCCGCGCACTATCACGCACCCTATCAGAAACAGAGCCACTATAAGCGCACCCACATATACCGGACCGTTAGTACCCTCCGGCTCACCGAAATATTGATAGATATAATCGAGATACTGCGCCTCTTGCGGTCCGATTACACCTTTTTGCGTCATCTCCTTTACCTCTGGCAGGCTACCGAGACTCATTATCTTGTTCGACCCCTTCTCGGGCTTCATCGTGGCACCACCCTTCACATTGGGTATGAGCAACGTGAATGTCTCCGACGTACCGTAGCTATACTGCGTGATATAGTCGCGGTCCAAGCCAGATGTCACATTGGCGGCATCCGTGGGATGCGACAGCTCCGAGTGACCGCCACGCATCGTTTCCTTGGAATACTCGTATGTATTGTACAGGCTCGGCAGATTGGCGGCTACGGCAAGTATCGCCGCCACGGCAAGCACACCGGTTGCCGCAAACCACTCGCGCAATCGCTTCTCGCGCACGGCCGTAATCAGATAGACAATCACAAAACCGAATATCACGAACAGGAAATAATATGTCATCTGCACATGATTGCTTGCTATCTGCATCATGGCAAACAAAGCCGCCACAGCACCTCCGGCAAGATAACGACCACGGTAGCACAGCACCACACCCGCTATCGTAGGGGGTATGTAGGCAAGCGTGACAAATTTCCATATATGTCCCGCTCCTATCAATATCACGAAATACGACGAGAAACCGTATGCTATAGCTCCGATTAGCGCCACATACCATCTCATGCGCATCACCATCAGCAGCACGAAAAATCCTGCCATCATCATGAACAGCAGATTCGCCGGCTGCGGCAATCCGAGCCCGAAAACAGTGTCGAGCCACGAAAACCATGCATTTGACGGATACGAAGGCGCTATCTGGAATGTAGGCATTCCTGAGAACAGCGAATTGGTCCAACGAGTGCTTTCGCCCGTAGCCTCATAGTAAGCCTTGGCTTCCTGACCTATGGCGACACCCTGCTGTATATCGTGCTGGCGCAACACATTTCCTCGCGCCGCATCAGGATAGAAGTATGCAAACGCCACTATAGCCATCACAGCCACCGAACCGACTATGGTCCACAAACGGCGGCTCTTAAATATCTCTTTAATCTTCTCCATCGGGGATAATTTAAAATCAACCACGAAATTACAAAAATTGTATCAAATGCAAAAAGCATTTCTCTCCCCTCGCGATAAAGCAACCGCCACAACGCCCTGATTCCAACAATCAATATGCCACAAATCACCAAGCTTATCGCCACACATTCAGTCGGGACGACTGTCATTTTCAGATTTTGCGGAATTTTATTGCGCTCATTTAAAAAGACTTTGTAAATTTGCAGTCTCAAGGTATGCCCCATCGGCAGCCCATATTGTTTAATTAACACTCACGAGTTTTGGATATAGACCCTTTACCATCCGTCGATTTCATTACTAATCTTCTTTCGGTAGTAACCGTAAGTGTCCCCGCTTCATTCGATTTCAGTCAGATAATAGCTTTGGCATGCGCCCTGCTGGCACTATTGGTGTCGGGGTTCGTGTCCGGTAGCGAACTGGCATATTTCTCGCTCGACACCTCGCAACTTGAAGAGTTGGAGGATGACCCGAAAGGCGAGTCCATAATGCGCCTGCTCAAACAGCCCGAGCGGTTGCTTGCCACAATCCTGATAGCCAACAACCTTGTCAATGTGACCATCGTCATACTCTGTAACTTCGCGCTCGGACCCGTATTCGCCGGCATGAACGAGGTATTGAGTTTCGTGTTGCAGACAGTGATATTGACATTCCTTATCCTCCTCTTCGGCGAGATTCTTCCGAAACTGATAGCCAATTCAGGAAATCTCAGATGGGCACGATTCGCTGTAGGAGGGGTTTCTTTTCTTTCCGCGCTATTCCACCCGCTGTCGTCACTGCTTGTACGCAGCTCCGGAATCGTCAATAAGGTAGTGACCAAGAAAAGCCACGACGTGACCACCGACGAACTCTCGCAAGCGCTCGAAATCACCGACGTAAAGGCTTCCGACGACAAGGAGATGCTCGAAGGCATCCTGCGGTTCGGCGATACCACCGCTTCCGAAGTCATGACTCCGCGCGTCGACATGACCGACATAGACATCTCATCCGACTTCACCGAAGTGATGCGCATAGTCGTGGAGAGCGGTTATTCACGACTTCCGGTTTATCAGGATACACAGGACAATATCCAGGGCATACTCTACTCTCGCGACCTTCTCCCCTACATAGGCAAGGCGGATAACACATTCGAGTGGCAGAAATTGCTGCGCAAACCATACTTCGTGCCCGAGACACGCATGATCGACGACCTCCTCGAGGATTTCCGGGGCCGCCGTATACACATGGCTATCGTCATCGACGAATTTGGCGGCACACAGGGCATAGTCACTTTGGAGGATGTGCTCGAAGAGATAGTAGGCGACATCAACGACGAGTACGACGAAGAGGAAAAAACCTACCGGCGGTTGCCCGACGACACTTTCATATTCGAAGGCAAGACCATACTCAGCGACTTCTTCCGAGTGACCGGACTCAACGAGGAGGACTATGCCGACGTGACTGAGGATTGCGAGACCCTCGCCGGAATGCTCCTGGCTATCCGTGGCGACTTCCCCAAGGAAAAAGAGCCGCTCGTCTACGGACGCTGCCGATTCCTGATTCTCGACATCGCGCACCACCGCATCACATCCGTGCGCGTCAAAGTGATGCCCGACATCCAGAAACCCGCCTGATTTATGCGTTTAATCACCCTCCTCGCCATTTTCATGGCATTGACCATCGCCTGTACCCCCAAGCGGCACGACGCGCCTGTGCCACGCCCCACGGCTTATCCACGGATACAGCTGTACGACACTACCTATATAGTCCCCGGCAATATTCCCGTATCTTTCCAAGTCAACGCCCAAGCCATACCCGAACTCCAATCGGCACACGACTCTACCCGGCACCATACTGCCGTATGGCTCGACATCATATATCCGGCATACAAAGCCACCATGCACTGCACATTCACTCCGGTTGACGGGAAATCGCGCGCGGCAGTGCGCGACAACCGCGCCGAACGCATGGCACTGAACCTCGGCGACAACCGAGCCGAGCGCACCGACCTCACATCGGTCCACGGCAAATACCGCACCACCATCCTCTCCACCGCATCACACACCCTCACTCCGGTACAGTTCCTCTCCGAAGGACCGGATTGGATCATAAGCGGCGCGCTGAGGATGGACCATGCCGACCGGTCCGACCCCGACTCCATACGCCCGATTATCCACGCCGTAACAGCCGACATAATCCATGCGGCACGCCATCTGAAATGAGCACACTATTCCCGGTCACCATCGGCTCTGTCACCATCTTCGGCACAGAAATAGCCGGATGCACGCGCCATACCCGCCTGGTCACCGAGCGCGCGGCAGTAATGTCACTCATCAATCAGGTCTTCGGACCTACAGCCATGTTGAGCCACACCCCCCATGGAGCGCCCTTCATAGCCGACAATCCCACCCGCATATCCATATCCCACGGAGCAGGATTGGCTATCCTCGCCACATCACCCGACACTCCGATAGGCATAGACGTAGAATGTTGGCGCGACCAGTTGCTGCACGTGACACACAAATTTCTCACCCCCGACGAACAAACGGCATTCGCCACCGACCGCGTCTTGCTCCTGAAAGCGTGGACGGCAAAAGAAGCCGTCTACAAAGCCGCTTCCACACCCGGACTGTCACTTACCGACATACACCTCGACCTCAGCACCACCCCGGCTCAGGCATCCATATCCGGCACCGACCGCACCTATACCCTGCACCACATCGACCGATTCCCCGTCATAATCACTCTCGCGCTACAAAAAATTGGTTAAATCACCACAACGGTAGTGGTCATGCCCACCCTTTTACGTATCTTTGCCGCAAAAGCCACCACCATGACGCAAGACATTAACCAACAGGAAGTAGCCGAACGCATTCGATTCCTCATCAGCAATCAGCGCACCACACAAGCCGATTTTGCCAAACGGTTGGGCATCGATCCGGCAAATCTATCCAAGCATCTCAATGGCAAACTGCCAATAACACGTGGACTCATCAACCGCATATCCGTGGACATGGGCGTATCCAAACGATGGCTTGCCACCGGACGCGACCTCCCGTTCGCCAAACCATCATCCACGCTGCCCGCACAGCTGCAGATGCCCGACAGCGGTTATTCCTCACCCGCCGACAGTCTGCCATACGGCGGCATCCCCATTTACGATATCGACGTCACAGCCGGATGCATGGAGCTGAGCCGGCAGTTCACGCACGACAAGATTATCGGCTCCGTGAGCATCCCGAGCGTAAGCCCTGAAGCGGTGATAGTACGCGTCAACGGCGACAGCATGGAGCCTGAGATATTCGACGGTTCCTTTGTAGCAATACGCCCCGTCACCGACACCTCATGCATCTTTTGGGGACAGATTTACGTTATAGTGATGGACGATTTCCGCATGGTAAAGCACATACGCCGCCACCCCGACCCATCGATGGTGATTCTGCGTAGCGCCAACGACCTTTACGACGATATGGAAGTACCGCTATCCAAGATTCGCCACCTCTACCTTGTGGAAGCCATACTTAACCTCAAGATTCAATGTTGAAACACCTCATCATCACCGCCGCCATCCTGCTATCGGCACTCTCGGCAACCGCCACCGACTATCAGACACTGTCGCTCAAAGCCGGCCGCTTCTTCGGCTATGGCGAATGGGCAAGTGCCGAAGCCATGTACTCGCTCATGCTCGATGCCCGGCCCGACGTGCCCGACACCTACGCCCATGCCATCGTGGCGGCAGGAATGCTTTCCGACACACCCCGCCAGATGCAGCTCACCGACATGGCATTGACCGCTCAGGTTCCCATCGACTCCATATTCACCAACGTCGAGCGCACAAGTTTCTCCGTAGGACAGACATCGCTTTACTGCGACTACCTGCTGCGGTGCCGCCAAGCCATGCCGTGGCTACAACGCAGCATCAACGGCTACCTCCTCAAGTACTACACCTACCGCCGCGACGCTAAGGGCATGATACAATACAGCCGCATCATGCTCGACGGGCTACCCGACAACGAAGCATTCCTCTACACTCTCGCGCAAGGCTACCTCATCGACGGCGACGAAACCCAAGCCATAGCCACATACATGCGCATACTCGACATCAACCCGCAGGCATACCGGGCACTGCTATATCTCGGTAACTACTACGCACCGAGGGCTTCGGCTGACCCCACTGCCCGCAATCTCGCCATCGACTATCTCCGGCGTGCCATGGACATTACCCCCACACCGCACGTACAGGAAATACTGCATAGACTGACCCACGAAAATCAGCGTTAAACCCTCTCTCACGCACACACCCGCACACTTTTCTACCACACCATTTGTGTAATTCCCGAATAATAACTACCTTTGCCGCACATTAGGGCGAATACCAGAGTGGCCAAATGGGGCAGACTGTAAATCTGCTGGTTTTTACCTTCGGTGGTTCGAATCCATCTTCGCCCACAGCAAAAGCGGTGCACCGGAAACGATGCACCGCTTTTGTATATAATATCAATCGGTTGTAAACCAACGCTGGCTGCCTGCACATCAGCCCTTTAGAGCCTTACCGACACTGAATGCCTTGGCAATGCTTTCGCCAAGCGGACGGTAAGTCCAATGCTCCGAATCATACGATATTGGTTTCAACATCGTGAAATCCACCTTGCCGTCACCATCTATTATCGTATCATCGGCAAGCGTACGCACCACTTTGCCCACTACCCTCGTGCCGCCGTCGCCATTATCGGTCATCGACACCACCTCGCACTCCATGGCAAGCACAAACTCCTCTATGATTGGAGCATTCACCATCTTGCCGCGCACGGTAGTGGCATGTACACGCGCCATCTTATCCTTGTCATGCCCCGAAACTATACCGAAATAGTCAGCCAGCTCCATACGCTCCACATCCGCTATATGCAGCGTGAACGCATGCGTCTGACGCATATTCTCCGTAGTTTTGTGATTAGTCGAGATATTCAGGGCTATTTCATTATCCCAGCATTGTCCGCCCCACGCCACATTCATGGCATCAGGCACTCCATCTTTGTCGTATGTGCCCACCACCAGCACCGGAAGCGGAGTCACAATCGTACGTGTCTTCAGTTCTTTCAACATAGCTATAAGTTTTTTTGATTGCATACCGGCAACCAACCGATACGCCACTGCATACCTAACAAACCCACCCCCCATAAAGTTGCACATCCCCCACATCCTCCCCCTATCTTTGCACCCACAAAACCACAAATAAAAAAATCACCAACAAATAGGAGCGAGGGCATCTCGGAGCGAGGGCATCCTGCCCTCGTACAACCACCCACAAACATTCCTAATTCTTGCTCCGCAAGCGTCCTACGGACGATGACCTCATTCCTAATTGAATTGGCAAGAGCACATTGACATACTTTATAAAAACAAAAAAGGCAGCCAAAAAACCGCCCCTCCGCAATCCTGACCACGTTACACAAAACAATGCAACGACAAAGTCCGGACTTTCACAAGCCCGGACTTCGCCTTTGCATCGGGATGCCGGTTGGGTGCGGCACCCCTTCATTATGATTAAAGTGTGAACGTTAATCGCCTAATTCACAATAGGGATTCATTATTACAGACGTACATCCACATCAGCCATCGTAGGATTGCCGAATGTCTGTGTCGCGCCCGTTTCACCGCGGCGTCCACGGTTAGATGTAGCGTCGTAGTGGTGCGATGTCTGGTCAAGGACATACCATACGCCGTCGCGTTCCTCGATATCCTCGCCATTGAGCTTCCAGTAGCCCTCAAGACCCTCGGAATCGGGGTTCACATACATCATGTTCTCCTTGATTTGGTTAGCCGTACGGGCTACAGACCATAGACGCACCTCGCTCATATAACCATACCACTTACGTGATGAATCATAGTCGTATGCATAACCTACGGTGAAGCGGTTATTGAGGTCAAACGATACTGCACCTACATTCTTGCTGTTGATAGACTCGCCGTTGAGATACAGCTCAGCCTTGCCTGAAGCGGCATCGTATGTAAATGCCACATGGTACCACTTGCCTGTTGCCCATGCATCGCAGTTCGGCATCTGCATCTGCACGTTACCTGCCATCTGGAGTTCGTTATCGGGATGGTTCAAGTCACCGGTACGCATTATCAGCACACCTTCGTTACCCATGATAGTTCCGAGGTTTTTCCAACGGGTCGCGTAAACCAATGCTTCGTATGTTACGGAAGTAGTGCTCTTGAACGAAGCCGGCAGACGGACGTCAAGCCAGTAAGTTCCGAACTGCATGGCCTTGTATATGCGGATAGGTTTCTTGATTACCACATAGGCTACACTGGAGCTGGATATGGTAGAGACATCATTGGTCGATATCAACAATGGCAGCACGTATGTCACACCATCTTCACCCTGCATGATGTTATTCAATTGAAGCTGGCAAGCTTCTGAATAAACACTACCGGGCTTCACTACCGATTCATTGGACAGGAAGGCATAGTTCTCGGCGGGGAACAACTGTGCCGTAACACCATATTTGGCATTATACTTGTCCACCAGATCCTGACCGCCCACCGCGTAGTTTACTTTCACGGTACCGTTTGTGGGCTTCGAAATACGTGATGTGATGTCGCACACATAGGTATCCTCCTCGGCATTGACATTGATCACGTTCTCTTCAAAATAAAGCTTGGTCTCCAGCAAGTCGCTTGCCGAATCGTTACATCCGGGCAATGCGGCAGCCATCAACGCCAAGGCTCCTATATAAAAACTTTTACGTATCATTCTGTTTCTGTGTTATTTTGTGATTCCATGTACTCTTTGTAGGCATTCAGGTTTATCTGGATAGCCATACGTGTAAACTTGTAGTCGGGAGTATTGTCGTAGTCATTGTCAAGACGGAATGATCCTACGCCACCTTTGGGTCCTTCAGCGTTATTGTAAGCTGCCTGAGCACACAACGCACCGCCTGAGTTCCAATACGACTCAAAGTTTTCTGTGAAAATGTGTTTGCGCGTATTGTAATACTCACCGCACCAGCGTTTCAACACACTCACACGGTTATCAAGTGAATACTTGGAACTGTTTCCGTATGCCTGAGTGATGAAATAGTCAAAATAGGGCGCGGATTCCTTATGGGCATTCCATATTTCACCGTCTATCAAGAAGTAGTAATACTTGCCGTTAGGACGCTCCGTAGCCATCGGACCGAAGTATTTACCCATCTCCATCACTAATTCGTGCAGGTATGCTCCACCGGCTCCCTTGAGACTACCGTCACCGTCACCGCCGGCACTCGGCTCCCAGTCTATATCCAGACCGTCATAGTCATACTTCACGATGGTATCAACCAAAGCCTTGGCGTATGTACGGATAGCCTGTAGATGGTCATCTGAGCCTTTTACACCGCTGGTATAACCCCAATATTCACTCTGAGCTTTATTCTTTAGCACGGTGAGCACATCCGATGATACATCGGGGTTCTCGGCTTCAACCTTCTGGCTCACCCATGCCGGAGTGATACCGGTACCGATATTGTGAAGGATGTAGCACACAAAAAGCTTTCCGCCTTTCTTTTTCTGGAATATTTCCTTATCCTTTATCTTGGCGGGAGTGAGGTCAAACGGACCGCTCCACATCGAGATGAAGTCGATACTATCAGGCAACGATGCGAGATAACCCTTGCGCACCGGACCTTCGGGTGACCAGTTGGAGAACCAGCCGAACGATACCGGACGGCCATAGTTCTGCGATGTTTCTTTCCATTTGCGCAAATCGGCATAATACTTTGCGCTCTTCTCGTTGTCGAGGGTGTTCATGCCACCCACGTGGTCCACCTCCATCGGCTCTACATCGGTACACGATGCAAGCGCCAGCATGGCAATGGCGGGAATGCCGTATATCAGTTTGCTTAATGCTTTCATTTCTTTGAATTCATTTGGTAATTAAGATTATTACTTGCAGTCCCACCACAGTTTGGTCACGGGTGAGTCAGTACCGTTGCTCAGCTTCGACACTGCGTCGTTGTATACTTCGGCAGTTGCTTCAGTATTGCTGAAGCTGTTGGGATAAACCATACGGCGGATACCGCCCTCTGTGGTCACACCCTGCGAAAGGCCGCGGTTGGTCGCTGTCGGGCAAAGCTTGGGATAACCTGTACGACGCCATTCGGTCCAAGCCTCATGTCCGTTCGGGAACAATGCAATCCACTTCTGAATCATGATTTTCTCAAGTTTCTGCTCCGTAGTACCGGTAAACTCAGCTGTGGTAGTCGAAGGCACAGCGCGGCTACTTGTAATGTAGGTATCGTACGCTGCTCGGGGTTGCTTGCCGGATGCGATATAGTCGGCAACCGACGCACTCACACCATTTTCGTCAAACGATGCCTGGATACCCTGTTCGTAAAGCGATGCGGCATCGCCGAACACTCCGCCCCATACCAACGCGGCTTCCGCGCGGAGGAAATATGCCTCTGAAGCACGCATCCAGTAGATGGGGGTGTTCAATTGGATATTGGGCTTGCTGGTAGCATAAGCATACCTATCGTTCTTACCACGGGTATTTCCTAACGAGATGGCTCCATAATAATTATCATTATAAGCCTGAGTGGCATAGCGTTGATAGCTTGTTTCTGTTACAGGGAGGAAATATGCCGACAGACGTGGGTCTTCATAACCGAGCAGATAGCAGAACATCGACATACCCATACGGCATTCATCGTACTGGTCAGCTACGACTACGAAGTTGTTAAGGATCTGCAAGCCGGCGCCTTGGTTCATCTTGGCCTCATCATCTTTGACGGTCATCAGACCATACTCCTGATTCACTGCCTTCTCGGCATATTCGCGGGCGAGAGTGGCATCGGCATAACGTACACGCATGGCAAGACGCAGCATCAAAGTGTTGGCATATTTCACCCACTTGGTGGCGTCACCGGCATATACGGCATCAAATTCGGGAAGTATCGATGAACCGTTGCGGGCGCATGTCGAGAGTTCCTCTATAGCATCCTCAAGGTCGGCGAGCATTCCGCGGAACACCTCTTCTTCCGAGTCAAAGGGAATCGAGAGCGTATTGTCAGCGGCATGAGAATAAGGCATCGGGCCGAATGAATCAAGTGTGCGGTGCCAGCCGGAGATTTTCACTACCTGTGCGAGGGCATACACCTCGGGGCGGTTATTGTTCTCTGAATAGACACGGAGCTTCTTCCAAGGTGCGAGCATCTTGGTGTAGGAATTGTTGTATGTTGCGGCTACCCAACTGTCCACAAGGTAATAGGTGGTATTGTTGTTACCGCCATTCCAGTTGTTGTTCTGTCCGAAATAGCCCGACCATACGTCCGACGACAGGTTATAGGCTACCTGATATTGGTTGGCAACATCGGTAGCATCAGCCTGCGTACCGGCGGGTATCACGGTCTGCTGCATAGTGGTCAACTGGCCGCCGATACCTACACCGTCCCATGTGCCCATCTCGTCGGTCATCTCGTAGGGATTGGTGTTGATATTTTCGTAGTCGCACGCCGTGAGCAGCGAAGCCACACATGCGCCTATCAAAATCTTATTGTTTATTTTCATGATAGTCAAAGAATATTAGAGATTGAACTTGATACCGAAACCGAAGCTGCGGGTGCTCGGCTGCATGAAGTAATCGTTACCCTGTCCGTAAGTGGAGGTCGAGGGTGTGAGTTCGGGGTCGAACGGTGCTTCGCAGTAGATCAACCACGGGTTTTCAGCGATGAAGCTTACAGTGAGGTTGTTGATTACGTTGCCGAACCAGCGTGCGGGGAAGGTGTAACCGAATGTAAGGCTCTGCAGACGTACATTGTCGGCTTTGTAGGTGTAGTAACCTGCGGTTTCCCAGTTGCCGGTACCTACCATCTGATAGTACTTCTTGGCATCCACACGGCCTTGACCGGGAAGGAGCGCGCCACCGTTGTCGCGGGCATCGCCGGAAGCTTTCGATACACCGAAGCGGTCAAGGATAGCCTCGGTTGAAGAGGTTACCACGCCGCCGAGACGGGCATTGATGAGGAAGCTGAGCGAGAAGCCTTTGTATGCGAAATGGTTGTTCCAGCCCAAGTTGCAGCTCGGGTCAGTGTGACCGAGTTTCACAGGCTCGCCATCCTCCATACCGAATGAACCGTCGGCTTTGATTTCAACGAAGCCTTGTGAGTCCTTCTTGAAGAAACGCTTGGCATAGATATCATTGATAGAGCCGCCCTCTTTCAGGATTACACGGCCGCCATCCTTCTGCACCTCGGTAATGTCGGGGATACGTATGAGCGAACCTTCGAAGTTTGCTGAATAGTTCTTGACCATGCTGCGTATGCGGTTGATGTTACGCGAATAGGTAAGTGTGGTCGAGTACGACAGACCGCATGGATATGTGTCGCTGTAACCGATTGACGCTTCTATACCGCGGTTTTCAACCTTACCTGCCTGCAGGTAGATGTACTTGTAACCTGTATATTCGGGGAGGTCACCGAGGAATGTCTGGTTGTAGGTATTGGAGTGGTAGTAGGTGACGTCAGCGCTGATTTTGTTGAAAAGACGCATTGTCAAACCTACTTCGTACGATTTGGTACGTTCTGCCTTGAAATCATCGAAGGGATAAGTGTCGGTGGGCTTGATTACACCGCCTACCACCGGAGTGGTGATGGTACCGGGTGTAAGACCTGAGCGCGATACGGGAGCACCTACTTCGGTGTACGAACCGCGTACTTTCAAATAAGTGATCTGCTTGGGAAGTTCAACCATCTGTGAGATGATAGCCGAGAGACCTACCGAAGGATAGAAGAATGATTCCTCCTTGGTGTTGACCAGACGGGAGTTCCAGTCGTTACGGCCGGTAACGGTAAGATAGAGCATGCTGCGCCATCCGGCTTCCACGCTGGCGAAAAGTGCGTTGTTACGTACATTGCCGAGACCGTCGCCTATCACGAGCTCACCGTAGGTGGGGTCGATATTGTTGGGGGCGAAGAGGTTGGGCACCTGAAGCAGACGGCCTTTGTATCCGTGCAGCTCATTCTTGATGTCTGAGAAGCTGTAACCGGCGTTGACATTCAGGGAGAAGTCCTGGATAGTCTTGTTGATGTTCAACATCACATCGGCATACTGCTGCTTTTCGCTGTATGTGCTGTGTTCGTAAGCACCCTTGTTGTTACCTGCATGGAGCTGGTCGGTCGATGCGTAAAGCTTACGTTCGAACTTGGAGTTGGTGTCGTCGAGACGATAACGGGCAGCCACATTCATCCAGTCAGTGATATAATAAGTAAGACCGGCATTGATCATATAGCGGCGTTTCTTATTGGTGGCGGGGTTACGGTAAGCAATCCAGTAAGGGTTCTGGGAAGCGTAGTCGCCATCCTTCACGGGCCAGTACTGTACTGCCAGGTTACGCGATGCGTCGTAACGTTCGAATGTCTTGATGTCTGACCAGTTTTCACCGCGCGGGAACAGGTAAGCGGAGATTACGGGGTTGTAATAACGTCCCTGCGATACCATGTTGCGGTCCTTCTGATGAACGTACGATGCACCGAGGTCCAACTGAATCTTGTCGTTCAGGAAACGGGAGGTATTGCGTACGGTGAAGTTCAGACGGTCGTAAGTGTTGTTAGGCACGATACCGGTGGTGTTGGTCGAAGCTATCGACGCAAATGTCTGATTAGTCTTGGTACCTGTATTGATGGTCAATGAGTTCACGAACTGTGTACCTGTCTGGAAGAAATCATCCTTGGGATCATAATCCATGGGAGTTGCCATACGGCTGCCCCAGCTTTCAAACGAACCTACCACATTGCCGTAGTTGCGCTGGAATTTGGGAGTGCGGTAAGCCTTGGAGAAGAGTGAGCTTGACGATACGGTTGCCGAGAATTTACCCTCCACACCCTTCTTGGTAGTGATAAGGATCACACCGTTGGCTGCGCTACTACCGTAGAGGGCGGCTGCCGAAGGACCTGAAAGCACCGAGATGCTCTCGATATCATCGGGGTTGAAGTCGGCTATACCTTCTGTTCCGGCACGGCCTTCACCTACCACACCGCTGTCATGGTTGCCCATCGTGGTGTTGAACATAGGTATACCGTCTATCACATAAAGGGCATTGTTGTCACCCTCTATTGACTTGGAACCGCGGAGTACCACACGGGTGGCACCACCGGCACCGGTTGAGCTTTTCTTGATGTCAAGACCGGCTACTTTACCGTTGAGTGAGTTCATGAAGTTGGCGTCCTTGACTTCGGTAAGCGCGGAGCCGTCCACCTTCTGCACATTGTACGAAAGGGCTTTTTCCGAACGCTTGATACCGAGTGCGGTCACCACCACTTCGTCGAGCGCCTTGGTGTCCTCCTCCATTACAACGGTAATGGGCTGTTCGCCGGTGATTTTTACTTCCTGAGGGGCATAGCCGATATACGAGAATTTCAGCACACCGCCCACAGGGGCTTTTACTGTGAATTGACCGTCGACATTGGTCGAACCGCCTGTTGAAGACCCCTTCAGCATAACGGACACACCTGTCAACGGTTCCCCACTACTGTCTTGCACAGTACCCGTAATTGTGACAGGTGTGGCACCTTGCACGAGCATCACGGGGAAGAGCAAAAGCATCAATAACAAAGATGTTACCTTTGACTTCATAATGATAGTTGATTGGTTAGTGAATAAAATTTAAGGTTATCAATAAATAATAAATGGTCATAAAAAACTTACCTATCACACTGTACTCCAATAAAGTACAGCAACAACTCTCTCTATCGCACCCACTTCGGCAGCTCCCTGCGTAATGTTAAAAGACATGGTACGCCCAAAGAAAATTTTCACAAATTTAAATATAAAGGAAGAAATCACCCCCCCAGTAGTTAAAATACGTTAATACAATAAATTTCATCGAATCCTGTCGGGCATTCATACACATACACGACACATTACCAATCACTTATGCATCATCGCCCAAAAACACCCTCAAAAACTCACCATCTATGCCATCACGACATAGACGGAGATACAGAAATATAGGATACTGCCACCCTACACTCCACTGCTTACTTAACAAACCTGTCTCATAAGACTTTGCAGCTCCCGACAGGCAATTATAGAATTCGGATATACAACGAAAAGTCCGGACTTTCACAAGCCCGGACTTCGCCTTTGCATCAGGACGCCGGTTGGGTGCGGCATCCCTTCATTATGATTAAAGTGTGAACGTTAATCGCCTAATTTACAATAGTACATTATTCATTAGGGGAACTAAAATTAATATCGTTATCACTCCATTTAACATTGGGTGATGAGATATGATTACCATTTGCTGTTACATCATGGAGTACGGTACCGTCTGCTTCATCGCAGGGCCAATATCCCACCAAGGACTCGGAGTCGGGAGCTACTGCCTTTGACATGTTAAGTTTTATCTCTGCAAGAGACAAAGCTTTACCCCAAAGTCGTACTTGAGCCATCTCAAGTTTGGTATATCGGTTATATGTAGCGTTACTGCCTTGTATAGCTAAGCGCATTTGTGCCCAATTGGAAAAGTCCTTATCACCGGCAGATAATGTCTCACCACTTTCAAATGGTTGTACTTCGCCATTAGCGTACGTTCTGAATTCGTTTCCGTCATACACTATCGCAAGATGTACCCATTCTTCACGCGGCCAATAGAATCCACCCAAACTGCTACGTCGGGTATTACCCATTGTTCCGGATGACGCTTTAAACTGCATATTGGGCGTATTATCCTCATTTCCCAATGGATAGAACAAGAACGTCAGATTGCTGATACCTCCAATCGGCTGAGTCTCGGGAGGGAATACTCGTTTTCTCCATTCTGTCGATGCATTGGCATCCCAAGCCGATGTTGGTCTCATATTACTGTTATCATCCCATTTGACCCAATATTCAATAGTCCAATTAGGAAGATTCTGATTGATATTCACAGAGGCACCCAATGCGCCATAAGTAAAGATGGCACTATGCTGACGATGCGGAGCGCTCAGGAGATATAGCAGGTGGTCGCCGTTACCCACGGTAGCGAGATTACCATCCTCAGATACTATCTTGAATGGCAATGCATAGAGATGTCCGTCGGAAGGACAGCCCAATACTGTCAGATTAGCTTTTGCCGATACCGAGCCTGCCGGAATGGTCACATGGCTATTTACTGACCAATACTCTGCAGGAAGAATCTCATAGCTTGATTGATATTCTTCGTTGTACTTGTCAAGTATATCCTGAGAGGTCTCTATCATTACCGATACATCTGTACTATAAGGCTTATTAAGTCGCACGGTAAGCCCCAGTTGCACATTGCCTGCATCAATGACTACATTTTTAATCTGTTTGGATATATCATCGAGTACCGGTGACGCTTCTTCTATATATATCCCGTTGGATATTGTATCTAAGTCAGAGTTACATCCGGTAACCAAGGATGATATCACTATGGTAAATAAATATTTTAATAGTTTCATAATTGGTCATAGGTGGTTTTATACAATATTTAATGTTGGTTTTCTATTCCTGCCGGATTCATAGCCTGAATAGCCTCACGCATATAAAAATATGGAGTGGAATGCATATTATAGCTGAGCGCAAATTTGAACGCGCCCACACCTCCGATACGGACATCAGGGTAATCCCGGGGACGCCATTCCGCCATTCCACGCAATGACTTCGTGCGGGTTCCGTCGCGTTTCGTAAAGTTTGCGCCACCTGCACGCAATGATACATCCTCAAAGTTCTCTGTCCAGATGGTTTTACGTGCTATTGTTTCCACATCTTCAACTTGGCCGAATTTATTGACCAATCCTGAGAATCTGCTATCGAGGTTAGCGTCACCGGAACAGTTGTAAGCCTGGATTATATAGTAGTCCAGAAGTGGACCACTCTCAGCATTCAGCGTTTGAGGTTCACCATCTACAATAAGCAGACGTTCAGAACCGGAGACAGGTCCAAAAGCTTTTGACAATTCGTCAAGGAACCAGTGCATACGTTGTGGGTAGCTCGCAAGGTTGCCGGTGTGACCGTAGTTCGGTTCATAATCAAGGTCTATACCATCATAATCATATTTGATTATTGAGTCGGTAAAGGCTTGAGCGAATTTGCGGCATGCAGCCTCCCAATCTTCACTCGTACCGCCATCATAACCCCAGAAAGCGGCGTTGGCGGTTGCAGGGCTGGTATATTCGACACCGTTAATCACCGCCGGCTCTTCGACACTGGCAGATTGTACATATTGAGGTGTGATTTCAGCGCCTATATCACCAAGCATGTGACAATAAACGACTTTCAATCCTTTATTTTTCCTTGCATAATCAAGGTCCTTTCTCTTCATGTCGTTCATATCAAGCCAGAATGCCGTCGACCAACCCGACTCCCAAAGAGATACTATATCCATTGAATCCGGAAGACTCGACATATATGCCGTACCGGATATTGAGGTGGTTGCAGTAGGCTGCCAGCTCGCGTACCAGCCGAAACAGACTGAATGGTCACTTTTTTTGTAATCACGCAGAGCGGCATAATAAGCTTCAACCTTCTTGGTATCCTGCTCCATGAAATCTTCTTTTGACAGTCCTGATTCAACTTCAGGGTCAGTCCAGTCATCGCACTGCACGAATGTCACACACGACACTATCAATCCTAAATATAATAATAACTTCTTCATTTGATATATTCATTTGTGTTACTGTTTTAGTGCCCACCACAGGTCGACACCTTCATTATCTTGTCCTCCGATCATCAATACAGCCTCGTGGACATTTGCAGTATTCGTATTGTACTCGCTTAACGGGAACCGCAGACGTCTTGCACCACGGGTAGTGCTGACATTGGCATTAGACGACATGGTTGAGGGGAATAACTGAGGATAGCCGGTACGACGGTAATCAGACCATCCATTTAGAGGATCAAGATACAGAGCAATCCATTTCTGGGTAAGTATTTTCTCTAACTTCACATCATCTGAATCACCGTTATTCCATTTTACGCATACGGTAGATTTGTTTGTGTAAGAGTCAGCCGGCAGAATCCTGTCGGTATGAGATCCGGGCAGAGATGTGCTGTTAAGATAATTCTCGACACCACTGATTCCAAATTCTTCAAAACTCAATTCTATACCTTTTTTGTAGAGGGACTCAGGCGTATCACCCATATTCCACCCCTTCAAGGCACCTTCGGCCATCAGGAATGCAGCTTCTGCAGCATACATCACCGGCATGGGGTTCTGCTGGCTATCAGAGATTTTAAGTTTTGAGACACCATTATAGGTACTGGTTGTAGGAATCTGTGTAGAACCAAAACGGGCTCCGACGTAACCACCGGTAGATGCAGTCTGAAAGTATGCGGGACGTCGCGGATCGTTATATCCGTTCATATATGATACAAGACATGCATTTGCTTTATTTTCCTCAGTCATCCATTGGATAGCAAAGCCATTGGCTCCGGACTTTCCATTGGTTGTGTTCCAACAGCTATGCCCGGTTGAGGTCATCACCCCTGAGGTCACGGCTTCTTCGGCAGCGTTGCGTGCAAAGTCAGCCATTCCGGGAGCATTGGAAATGCGTATCGCCATACGCAGTTTTAGCGTATTGGCAAATCGTAGCCATTTCGTACAATCTCCACCGTAAAATTGGTCTATACTTGCAAGGTCATTGTTTACAGAAACCTGAGAAAGTATCTGTATCGCTTTGTCAAGATCTTCAAACATGGCATGCCATGCAGTTTCCTCGTCATCATAACCGGCTTCAAGCTGTCCGTTTTCCACCTTGGTATAAGGGATGGGACCTTGCAAGGATGCAAGTTGATGCATATTGTAAACTCGCGACAATAATGCTATCGCATATACGGCACCTTGTTCGTTGGTCTGCTCCTGAATGTAATAATAGCTCGGATAGACTTGACCGAAAAGGATACTGAAGGTACTACTGTTATGATTATCACTGGGATTATAATACGCATATATATTAGTGCCCAGATTCCAGTTGGCAACAGCTGCAACATGTCCGCTATAACATGCCCACATGCAGTTCATAAACTGACAGTTATTCTGTTGCGGTTGACCATATCCCTCAAACATAGTACTGAGCAGATTCACTGCCGGAACAGATGTTGGCTGTGTGGGATTGGTATTATATTCCTCATAATATTGTGTACAAGCTGTGGCAGCACACAATAGTGTGGAAAATATGATGAATTTAATTTTATTCATTATATGATTAGAAATTAAGTTTAACATTGAATCCATAGGAACGCATGCTCGGTAGCATGTAATAGTCAAATCCCTGGTAGTAGTTGGATGATGATGATGAGGTAAGTTCCGGATCAAATGGAGCCTTACAGTATATCATCCAAAGGTTTTTACCAACAAAACCTACCGTCATACCCATCTTGTCCTTAAACCATTTGCGGGGCAGAGTGTAGTTTAATGAAAGCTCTCCAAGCCTGAAGTTAGTTGCACTATATGTGTATAGTGGAGCAAATGAGGAAGTGGCGGCGTAGAATGACTGGATTGGAATTTCAGCCCAGTTGACCGGCACTGTTCCTCCGGCATCCCTGATGTCGGCAGACTCTTGGGAAACACCAAATGAATTGAGCATGGATTGAGTCTGGCTTATACAGATACCGCCTATACGTCCGGTAAATGTCATTCCGAGGTTTATACCTTTATATCCTCCATTCAAGCTCAAACCCATATTGATTTTAGGCAATATGGAGCCTAAGTAGTATGGATCAGTAGTGACAACGGACGGAGAGTTATTTGTCACGATTACACGGCCTTCAGCATCACGTTCAAAATCGGAAGTCGCATAAACATCACCCATGGAGCCGCCGGTTCTTAGTCGTACGGATGCCTGCATGTTGCCATACTGCACCATTTCACGGTCTTCAAGTTCAATGGGTTCGCCGGTAATTACATTTTTAAGTCCCTCGGATAGTTTCTTGATTTCATTTCTATTCCATGTAAGAGTATACGTGGTATTAAAATGCCAGTCACCCCAATTCTTTTCAAATCCGGCAAGTAGTTCGATACCTTCATTCATTACCCTACCGGTCTGTATGGTTAGACTTTTGTAACCGGCACTCTCACTGAGGTTGATACTGAATGTTTGATTATTGGTATTCGACCGATAATATGTAAGACCGAGTTTGATGTTATTGAGAAGGCGGGCATCAAAACCTACTTCCCAGGATTTCGTACGTTCAGGCTTTAAATCAGTATTCGGGTATGCTGACTGCACACTCCATGAAGATCCGTCGTAAGGATATGATATGGTAGTAAGAAAGCGATCGTATGCTTTGCCCACCTCTGTATATGATGCTCTAACTTTTAAAAAAGTAATCCATTGAGGAACATCGATCATGTTGGTCAAGATAGCCGAGAGTCCCACTGAAGGATAAAAGAAAGAGGTGTGTTTGGAAAATGCCAAATGAGAATCCCAGTCATTACGTCCGGTGGCAGTGAGATATAGCATTGATTTCCATCCTACTTCCACATTCGCGAATAAAGCTTGTACTTGATCATGCCAAGCCGTGTTCGGACGTTGGAATGGGAGATTGTAGTTGATATTGTGTATTGTGAAGAAGTTGAGCAGATTCAAACTTCCACTGTAACCTACGAGTCTGTAACGGCTATCATTTATAGAGCCACCGATATTAGCATTAAGCGACCAATCGTTTCCAAATGCCTTGTTTATGTTCGCGATTATATCAGCATACGTGTTTTCGGATTCAGTAGAGTTTTCTGTATATGACCCGCGACCGTTAACCGGACCAATTGCCTGATTTGACGAAGCATAGGCTTTGTATGTGTACATGCTGTAATAGTTGTCGATTTTGACACGGCCTATGATGTTCAACCAATCGGTGATGTTCCATTTCAATGATGCACCGAGCATATAACGCTTTTTCTTGTTTTCACGCACCATGCGGTTCTGCATCCAATATGGATTATACAAGCCCTCATTGTGCATACCATAAGGCCAGTATTGTTCCATAACCTCATTGTCAGGGGAGTATCTCTCAAACATGCGCACGTCATCAAAGTTTTCACCACGCGGGAACAGATACAAACCTATAAGAGGGTTATTGTAAATACCTTGCGCCATCATGTTTTTATCATTTTGTACGATGTATGACATGTTTGCGTCAAGAACAAGTTTATCATTTAGGAATGTCGTAGTGTTACGGACGTTGAAGTTATAACGATTATAGCCGCTGTTAGGAAGTATATTCGTAGTGTTTGTTGATGCCGCGGAGAAAAATGTCTGATTTTTCGAAGTACCGGTAGAAAGTGTCAGCGAGTTTATCTCGTTAACACCGGTCCGGAAGAAATCATTGGCGTCAAATGAACTATTGACAACGTCGCCCCAGCTTGAAGCATCGTTAGCTTTATTTCCGTATTTGCTTTGAAGTTTAGGTGTCATATAGGCGGTAGTGAACATTGTGCTGTTACTATACGTCACAGATGTTTTTCCCTCCTCACCTTTTTTGGTCGTGATTAGGACAACACCGTTAGCTGCTGCATTACCATACAACGCTGCTGCCGCAGGGCCTGTAAGCATGGATACCGATTCGATGTCTTCCGGATTTATGTCAGCCACTCCGTCTGAGCCCGGCTGTCCGGAATATATGCTCGATACACCATCTCCGCTGGAGAGATTGAACATCGGCACACCGTCAATCACATAGAGTGCCTGGTTGTCGCCATTTATAGATTTAACACCACGCATTACAACGCGGGATGCACCGCCGGCACCGGTCGCGTTGGCATTGATGGTCACACCGGCTACTTTACCGGCAAGTGAATTCATAAAATTGGCATCTTTTACAGCTGTAATTTGGTCCGTAGACACTTTCTGCACATTGTACGAAAGGGCTTTTTCCGAACGCTTGATACCGAGCGCGGTCACCACCACTTCGTCGAGCGCCTTGGTGTCCTCCTCCATTACAACGGTAATGGGCTGTTCGCCGGTGATTTTTACTTCCTGAGGGGCATAGCCGATATACGAGAATTTCAGCACACCGCCCACAGGGGCTTTTACTGTGAATTGACCGTCGACATTGGTCGAACCGCCTGTTGAAGACCCCTTCAGCATAACGGACACACCTGTCAACGGTTCCCCACTACTGTCTTGCACAGTACCCGTAATTGTGACAGGTGTGGCACCTTGCACGAGCATCACGGGGAAGAGCAAAAGCATCAATAACAAAGATGTTACCTTTGACTTCATAATGATAGTTGATTGGTTAGTGAATAAAATTTAAGGTATTAATAAATAATAATTGGCAATAGAAAATCGTCTACTACACTATACTTCAATAAAGTACAGCAACAATCCTCTCTATCGCGCCCGCTTCAGCAATTACTTGCGAAATGTTAAAAGACATGGCACTCCTAAAGAAGATTTTACAAATTTAAAAATAAAGAACGAAAATACCCCCCCCAATGGTTAAAATACGTTAATACCACATTCTGATTGAACCTTGGTTGGCATTCATACATATACATAACACGCTACCAATCACTCATATAACATTCATCGACCTCACCCAAAAAACCTCCCAATCTATGCCATCACAATATAGACGGGATACAAAAAATATAGGATGCTACCGCCCCTATACAGGCAATACCACCCTATAACATACATTCTCTTCGCCGAATTACCTGCTAAGCATCATCTTCGTGAATGGCACCATAGACTATCGAAGCCTTTGCAGGACCCACCACTGCAGCAAGCTCATCGAGATCCGCGTCCTTGATTCGCTTGAACGAACGGAAGTGCGACAGCAGAGCTTCGCGCGTCTTCTCACCCACGCCTTTTATGGAATCAAGTGCCGATACAGTCTGCCCTTTGCTACGCCGGTTGCGGTGATGCGTTATACCGAACCTATGCGCCTCGTCGCGCATGTGCTGTACCACACGCAGCGTATCACTGTTCTTATCTATATACAGCGGTATGCTGTCGCCGGGAAAATAGATTTCTTCCAATCGCTTCGCTATACCAGCCACAGCTATCACGCCACGCAATCCCATTGCCTCCAACGCTTCCACAGCTGCGCTCAACTGCCCTTTGCCACCATCCACCACTATGAGCTGCGGCAATGGCTCACCCTCGTTGACCATGCGGCTATACCGGCGCGTGAGCACCTCTTTCATCGAAGCGAAATCGTCGGGACCCACCACCGTCTTTATATTGAAATGCCGGTAATCTTTTTTCGATGGCTTTCCGTCGCGGAACACCACGCACGATGCCACAGGATTCGTCCCCTGGATATTCGAGTTATCGAAGCATTCTATGTGATGGGGCAATACGCTCAGGCGGAAATCAGCCTGCATACGCTCAAGCAATTTCTGTGTGCGTTGTTCGGGATTATGCTTTTCCATGTGCTTGAGCGTGTCTATTTTGTATTGGCGGGCATTGCGCTCCGACACCTCGAGCAACTTGAATTTGTCACCGCGCTGAGGTATCACGAATGTCACCCCGGGCATGGCAACATCCGGTTCCTCCGCCACCACCACCTCATCATATTCCACACCGAGCGTATGGGCTATCTCATCCATGGCGTAGCCTAAAAGCTGTGGCACCGTCTCGTCGAGCCTGCGCTTGTATTCAAGGGTGACACTGCGCACCACCGCCCCGCGGCGCACATGCATATAATTGATGTAGACATCCGTTCCGCCATCATCGTCCACACCGAACACATCCACATCACCTATCGTCTGGCTCACGATCACACTCTTCGCAGTATATCGTGCCACCATATCATATTTCTCCTTCAGCGCCTGCGCTTCTTCAAAACGCAACTCCTCGGCTAACGACGCCATCTCGCGTTTTAAATGCTCCAACAGCTCAGCCATATCTCCACGCAGTATCTGCTTCACACGCTCGATTTGCCGGTGATATTCCTCCTCAGAGACCAATCCCGTACACGGTCCTTCACAACGTTTCAGATGATAATCGAGACACAGTCTGCCCTTCCCTCGCGCCACATATTCGGGCGTGATGGCATGACGGCAGGAACGCAGTTTGTACAGGTCGCGTATGAGGTCGAGCACCACGCGTGCCGATGCGGCATCGGTGTACGGTCCGTAATATTTAGAGCCGTCCTTGATGTTCTGACGCGTCATGAACACCCGTGGAAAATGTTCCTTGGTCACCACTATCCACGGATAGGACTTGTCATCCTTAAGCAGCACATTGTAGCGGGGCTGATATTCCTTAATCATGGAGTTCTCCAGATTAAGCGCATCCTGCTCCGTAGGCACCACTATATATTTCATATCGGCGATGGCACGTACCAGAAGATTGGTACGTGTGGAATCGTGCGTGCGGTTGAAGTACGATGATACCCTTCGCTTCAGATTTTTTGCCTTGCCCACATATATCACCGTACCCTCGGCATCGAAGTACATGTACACTCCGGGGGTGGTGGGAAGTATCGAAATCTTCTCTTCAAGTTCAGCCGATTTTCTGTGCTTTGGCATAGCTGATATTATTATGCTGCTTTATAATTTGGAAATAAAATTCGTTCTGCTTAATGCATCACTCACGGAAATAGTATCACTTCATACTGCAACGAAACGCATACAGAAACGCATCATCTCCACTCCCCGCCTGACACGGACGATACATGTTTGCGCCGGAACGATTACGTTCAAAACCACGATTAGCCCAATTGGACAGTTCATGCCAATCGGGCTAATCATATAACATTCGTCAGGGTCTGTTTGCTCAATATTTTATGAGCGACGATACTTCTGCATCCGCGGGAAGTGCCTTACGTCCGTTAAGCGCGCCCAATTCTATGATGAAGTTCACATAGATTTTTTTAGGATTGAGACTCTTCACAAGCTCATATACGGCAGCCATTGTTCCACCGGTGGCGAGCACATCATCATGTATCACCACTATATCATCGGGGGTGATGGCATCGCGGTGTATCTCTATGGTGTCTTTGCCATACTCCTTGTCGTATGAGCAGCTCACGGTGTCGGCGGGCAATTTGCCGGGTTTGCGTGCGGGCACGAAACCTGCACCCAATTCAAATGCAAGGATAGAGCCGCCGATGAATCCGCGCGATTCTATACCCACCACCTTGGTGACACCCTTATCACGATAAAGCTGCGACAGATCCCAGCCTATGATATGAAGCGCACGGGGATCCTTGAACGCTGTGGTAAGGTCCTTGAACAATACCCCCTTCTGAGGGAAATCGACTACGTCGCGAACTTTTGATTTGATGTATTCCATCTCGTAAAATATTTTATTAAGTTTTTGATATTTCCTTATTTATCTATGTTCCACGTGAAACAATCAGTAAGTATTATCGTCCCAATAGCAACAGCAATATATTAATATCGCTTGGCGATATACCGGGAATACGCGATGCCTGAGCAATGGTTTCAGGTTGGATCTTTTTAAGTTTCTGACGGGCCTCTGTAGAGATCGATTTCACGGTATCATAATCAATCTTACCCAGGAGTTTCACATCCTCAAGACGGTGAATCTTGTCGGCTATCATGCGCTCGCGTTCTATATATCCCTGATACTTTATCAGGATTTCCGCGGCTTCCACAATCTCCTCACGCCTTGAGGGCTCAATATTAGCTTCTATAAACTCCCCTAACTTGGGAAGCATTTCCGATAATTTAGCTATGTCCAATTGCGGACGGAGTATGAGGTCATACAGTTTGGTAGACTGTTTGAGCGGGGAAATTCCCATCTCCTCAAACCGTGCATTGACCGCTTCAGGGCGGACAGAGTATGTGCGTGCGAATTCCATCAGCGCATCACGCTGCTCGCGTTTCGACTCCATAAGCCGATACCGCTCTTCAGTGGCAAGCCCTATCTGATATCCGAGCGGGGTCAATCGCATATCGGCATCATCCTGACGCAACAGTATCCTGTATTCAGCACGGGAGGTAAACATACGGTACGGTTCATCCACACCTTTAGTTACAAGGTCGTCGATGAGCACACCTATATATGCCTGGTCGCGCCCGAGCACAAACTCCGGCAAACCTTGACAATAACGGCTCGCATTCACACCGGCAACAAGACCCTGCCCCGCCGCCTCCTCGTAACCAGTAGTGCCGTTGACCTGTCCTGCAAAGAAAAGTCCGTTCACCAGTTTCGTCTCGAGCGAATGCTTGAGCTGTGTGGGGTCGAAGAAGTCATACTCTATGGCATATCCCGGACGGTATATCATTACCTCGGACAGTGCGGGTATAGTCTCAAGCGCGCCTATCTGAACTTCGAGCGGGAGCGAGGATGAGAATCCGTTCAGGTAAAATTCCTGCGTGTCCTCCCCTTCCGGTTCCAGAAACAACTGATGTTCCGTCTTATCGGCGAAGGTCACAATCTTCGTTTCGATACTCGGGCAGTACCGCGGACCTATACTTTGAATCTGTCCGTTGTATAGGGGTGAGCGCGGCAAGCCTTCACGCAGTATATCGTGCGTCTTGCTATTAGTATAGAGTATGTAGCAGTCGAGTTGTTTCAATTCGCGACCTACCGTAGGCAGGTACGAGAATTTATGGTAATCGTCATCGCCGGGTTGCGGTGTGGTCAACTCCCACTTCACGCTACGGCCGTCGATTCGCACGGGAGTACCGGTTTTCATTCTGTCGGTCGTGAACCCGAGCTCGCGCAACTGTTCGGTAATACCATGCGATGCCGGCTCGGACACACGCCCACCGGGTGTCTGTACCTCGCCCACATGCATCAGTCCGTTGAGAAACGTACCGGCAGTGAGCACCACAGCCTTGGCATTGAACCGCACACCCATGGCGGTGGTCACACCACACACCTTACCATCCTCAATAATCAGTCCCGTGGCGGAATCCTGCCACATATACAGGTTGGGCGTATTTTCCAACGTCCTGCGCCACAGCTCACTGAAGCGCATACGGTCACTTTGGGCACGCGGGCTCCACATAGCCGGACCCTTGGAGCGGTTGAGCATGCGGAACTGTATCGCCGAACGGTCAGTGACTATTCCCATCATTCCGCCCAACGCATCTATTTCCCTGACAATCTGCCCTTTAGCTATACCACCAACGGCGGGATTACAGCTCATCTGGGCTATCTTGTTCATATCTATAGTAATAAGGAGTGTCGACGCACCGGTGCGTGCCGCAGCCGACGCCGCTTCACAACCGGCATGGCCGGCCCCAACTACTATCACATCGTAATCGAAACGCATATACTGATGTTATTTCAAACTGTCCAATAAGGACAAGGCTTCATTTTCATGCCGTTCCATAATCTCGCGCTCGCCGGGTCCCTTGTCGTTGATGCCGCACAGATGCAGCAAGCCGTGCACTATCACGCGATGCAACTCGCGCCCGTAGCTCTCCCCTACCCCATCGGCATTAGTGGCTACCGTGTCGAGCGATATTACCATATCGCCGCTCACACGCCGCCCGCGCGTATAGTCAAAGGTGATTATGTCTGTGTAATAATCATGATTGAGAAACTGACGGTTCACCTCCAGTATTTTCTCATCGTCGCAAAACAGATACGACAGAGGTCCCAATATACAACCGTGCGCGGCGGCGACTTTTTCAAGCCACACCTCCAAAAGCGCAGTATCGATGGCAGGCATATCCACGCCCTCAGCCATCCATTGTACATAATCTCTCTTCATGCTGTTATATTACACGCAAAAGTAGTAAAATTTTCCATAATTGCGCATCAGCTCTGTGTCCGTAATTTTTCTGAGCAAATCCGAAAACATCCAAAAACCACCCAAGCCACTATCACACAACCAAATACCCCAAATTTAACTCCGTGAGATTTTAATATTTCACTCAAGCCCCTCCACCCGCACGGAATTTTTCAACCAGCGCAACCAAAAAAATTAGCTATATTTGAAAAAACATCTCACATGACTACCGACAAATGGAAAACGCGGCTCGCACAAGAAGCCGACGAGGACAAAGCAAAAATTCTCTCGCGATTTTTCAAGACCGCACCGGGCGAATACGGCGAGGGCGACATATTCATAGGAGTGACCGTACCGAAAGTGCGTGCGGTCGCGCGCGAATTTATCCAAGCCTCCCCTGCCGACATCCACGACATGCTTCAGAGTCCGGTGCACGAACACCGGTTGAGCGCGCTGCTCACACTCGTCGAACAGTACCGCGAAGCCCGACGCGACACCCCACGTCGTAAAACAATAGTGGACTTCTACCTCGCCCATTCCACCCGCGCCAACAACTGGGACCTCGTAGACCTATCCGCCCCCAAGATTCTCGGCGAATGGCTCACCGACAACCACGACCCCGAACTGCTCGACCGGCTCAGCCTATCGGACAACCTATGGCAACAACGCATAGCCATCGTTGCCACACTCACACTCATCCGCCACGGACTGTACTCCGACACCCTGCGCCTTGCCCGCCGATACCTGACGCACACCCATCCGCTCATGCACAAAGCCACCGGATGGATGCTACGCGAGGTAGGCAAAAAAGACCTCCCGACACTCCTCGCATTTCTCGACGCACACGCACACACCATGCCACGCACCGCGCTGCGCTACGCCATCGAACGGCTCACACCCGACCAACGCCGGCACTACATGTCGCAGAAATCAGCACATGCCGCCACCGCCAAAAACAAACCGCCAAAAACACCCGCCGACGAAAAGTTTTTTTGACATCGGACGTAAAGTGATTATCTTTGCGAAGTAAAGACAACGCGCAATGGTGAAAATTTCCGCTACTATCCTTACATTCAACGAAGAGCGACGCATCGAAGCTTGCCTGCAATCGCTCCGCGACATAGCCGACGAGATTATAGTGGTCGACTCATACTCCACCGACTCCACCCTCGATATATGCCGCCGCTACGGATGCCGCATCACACAGCGGCACCTCGCCGGCTTCGGCGCACAGCGTCAATACGCCACATCGCTCACCAACCACAGCTACGTGCTGGCTATCGACGCCGACGAGGTACTATCACCCGCCCTGCGCAACTCCCTCCTGCAACTCAAGGCAACCGAGCTAAAACACCGGGTGTACTCCTTCTCGCGCCTAAACTTTTTCTGCGGATTTGCCGTTAAACACTGCGGATGGTATCCCGACCGACAGATTCGTCTGTTCGACAAACGCTATGCCAACTGGAACCTGCGCGACGTACACGAAAAGGTGATATTCCGCGACTCGGTACGCCCCGAGCAGATTCCGGGCGACATACTCCACTACCGCTGCGACACGCTCAAGGAATACTCCGCCAAGCAATCCTCTCAAGCCACCTTGAAAGCCAAGGTACTTGCCGTAGGCGAGAAAAGCATCTCCCCGCTCACACCTATATTAAAAGGGCTGAGATCTTTTTTCCACACCTACCTGTCGCAAGGCGGCATCCTCGACGGCACCGTAGGCTGGACCATAAGCCGCCAGCAATACTTCGCCGAGCGCAACGCCTATGCCTGCGCACGCAGCATTCGCAAGCATCACGACGCATCTCGTCAGTAGGGACCACAATCCACAAAAAAACAATCCCCCACAACCTCCAACCCACACACCATGAGCGCACCCATCACCATCTACTGCCAGAATACCCGCGAATACATCGAGATAGCCGGCGGCGACACACTGCTTCAGATCTACGGCACGATAGCCCACCGCCTGCCATTCACCCCCATCTGCGCGCGCGTCAACAATAAATCCGAAGACCTCCACTTCGCCGTCTACGCACCCAAGACCATCGAGTTCATGCCCGCCACATCATCGTCGGGCAACCGCACATACATACGCTCCCTCTGCATGATGCTGTACCACGCCGTCAACGCCTGTTGCCCCGGCGCGAGCCTGAGCATCGAGCACTCCATGTCGCGCGGCTACTACTGCCGCATCATCGACGACACCGCCAAAACCTGTCTCGCCCCAACACCCGAGCTCACATCCCGACTGAAAGAACACATGACGCAACTCGTGAAGCGCGACCTGCCATTCATACGCAAGGAGCTACGCACCCCCGACGTCATCGACATATTCATCAACCAAGGTCTCATGGACAAGGTACTCCTCCTCGGCACCCTGCACGAACCCTACACCGTGTTCTACACACTCGATGACCTCTGCGACAGCTACTACGGTCCGCTCGCACCCTCCACCGCACTGCTCGGCGTATTCGACCTGCTGCCGTATAAAGAGGGATTCCTCCTGATGGGATTCTCCGATGCCGACCCCTCGCGCCCGCAGCAACCAGTGCCACAGGAAAAAATGTACCGCGCATTCACCGACCACCTCCACTTCAACCACATAGTGGGAGTGAGCAACGTAGGCCAGCTCAACGAAGCCGTGGCGCAAGGTCAGTCGCCCATGCTCATCAACGTTGCCGAAGCGCTCCACAACAACCGCATAGCCACCATAGCCGACGACATCACCAACCGTTTCCGACAAGGACAGGCGCGTGTGGTCATGATAGCCGGACCGTCGTCGTCAGGCAAGACCACATTCACCAAGCGACTCGCCATCCAGCTCATGACCAACCTCCTCGAGCCTAAGATGATTTCGCTCGACGACTACTTCGTGGACCGCCACCACACTCCCCTCGACGAGCACGGCGACTACGACTACGAGTCCCTATACGCACTCGACCTCCCGCTCTTCAACGAACACCTCAACCGTCTCATCAACCGCGAGGAGGTCGAACTCCCCTACTACAACTTCGAAACCGGCGCACGCGAATACCGGGGCAACAGGATACGTCTCGACGACAACTCCATCCTGCTCATCGAAGGCATCCACGGGCTCAACCCCGAACTCACCGCCCTGGTCGACGACACACTCAAATACCGCGTGTACGTATCCGCGCTCACCACCATATCCATCGACGACCACAACTGGATACCCACCACCGACAACCGCCTGCTCCGGCGCATAATCCGCGACGCCAAATACCGTGGCGTGACGCCCGAGGAGACCATACGCCGGTGGCCCAGTGTGCGACGCGGCGAAGAACGCTGGATATTCCCCTACCAGGAAAACGCCGACGCCATGTTCAACTCATCACTCCTGTTTGAACTCGGCGTGATGAAAGACCGTGCCGAATCGCTCCTGCGGCGCGTACCGCACGACATCACCGAATACACCGAAGCATCGCGCCTGCGCACATTCCTAAGCTACTTCGCACCCATCTCCGAGGAATTCATCCCATCCACATCACTCCTGCGCGAATTCTTAGGCGGAAGCAGCTTCAAGTACTGACCTCACACACATCCAACCCTCCCGCAACACAACTTCCCACCCATACCATAATACCCTACATCAGGGCGTGTCATAAATCCACATGACACGCCCTGCTTTTATTATCACTTTGCTTAACGGAACACAGCCATTAACCCACAAAACACACCCTTGTTGCCACAAAATGCACAAACGCACCTTTGTATTAAACATTTTTAACACATTGGGGGGGGTAATTTTGCCCATTATGCTTAATTTTGTATTTGAAAAACTTTAATCTAAAAACCACTATTGCATAACACCTGAAATCAATACCCTCTGATACCAATCCAACTCTCCAAACCGACACATTGGATACTAATCAGAAACTTTGCATCTAACCCCAGTATTCCGGCACATGCACCAACCGCACCGGGATACCCCGAAATACGAACTAACCTTAAACAATTTACTAACCAATCAATCAAAATTATGAAGTCAAAGGTAACAAGCTTGTTATTGATGCTTTTACTCTTCCCTGTGGTCAGCGTCATGGCGCAGACCATCCCGGTCAAGGGTATAGTGACAGACACCAGCGGTGAACCCTTGATCGGCGTTTCCGTAATAGTCGAAAGCACCGGACAAGGCGCATCCACCAACATCAATGGTGAATTCAACCTCAATGCCAAACAGGGCGACATGGTCAAATTCTCATACATTGGCTATCGTCCCGTACAGCTCGCCGTTCCGGCAAGCGGCAAGATGGACGTTGTCATGGAAGAGGAAGCCACTGCACTCGACGAAGTAGTAGTGACCGCACTCGGTATCAAGCGCGAACAGAAAGCTCTGTCCTACAACGTACAGACACTCAAAGGCGACGCCTTCACATCCAACAAGGACGCCAACTTCATCAACTCCCTCGCAGGTAAGGTAGCCGGTGTCAACATCAGCACAGGCTCAGCAGGCTCCGGTTCGGCAGCGCGTGTGATCATGCGTGGTACCAAATCTCTTACAGGCAACGACAATGCCCTCTACGTGATCGACGGTATCCCCATGTTCGACGTCAACACCGGTTCTGAAGAAGGCGGTACTATGGCAAAACAGCCTGGTTCAAGCTCCGTAGCCGACATCAACCCCGACGACATCGAGTCTATGTCGGTACTCTCAGGTCCCTCTGCAGCAGCCCTCTACGGTTCTGCAGCAGCCAGCGGTGTGATTCTTATCACCACCAAGAAAGGTCAGGAAGGCAAAGCCAAGCTCACCTACTCCAACACCACCCAGTTCCACCGCGTATGGATGACCCCCAAGTTCCAGAACACTTACGGAAATGAAGAAGGTGAATTCGCATCTTGGGGCAAGAAACTCGATAAACCCACTGATTATGACCCTCTGGATTTCTTCCAGACCGGTGTTACTGAAATCAACTCATTGACATTCACCGTAGGTAATGAGCGCAACCAGACATTCGCATCTGCCGCCGTGACCAATGCCCCCGGTGTGATGCCCGAGTCTGACTACAACCGCTACAACTTCTCTATCCGCAATACCACCAAGTTCCTCAACGATAAGCTCACCCTCGACCTCGGTGCAAGCTATATCATCCAGAACAACAAGAACATGGTTGGCTCAGGTGAATATTTCAACCCTATTGCTGCACTTTGGCTCTTCCCACGTGGCGAAAACTTCGATGACGTACGCATGTTTGAGCGTTTCGACCCGTCCCGTAACCTCTACACTCAGTTCTGGGAACAGAAATATCCCACTGTATTCACCATGCAGAACCCCTATTGGACTCAGAAGCGCATGAAACGTGAAGCCCGCAAGCAGCGCTATATGTTCAATGGTTCATTGAAATACGATATCCTTCCCTGGTTGTACGTTGTAGGTCGTGTACGCGTTGACAATTCCAATACGGTTTACGAGGAAAAATACTACGCTACCACTCTTATGACCCTCGCCGGTTCTGATAAAGGTATGTACGGAAAGTCCCGCACTATGGACCGCTCTATTTACGCTGACGTAATGGCATCGATGAATAAGAACTTCATCAACAACCGCCTGAACCTCAACGCTCAATTAGGTGCGTCTATCAACGATATGCGCGAAGAGTCTGACCACTTCGAAGGTGGGTTGATGCACCTCCCGAACTTCTTTGCATTCGGTAACATATCCACAACAAACTACAAAAAGGGTGATGCAGTATGGCATGACCAGACACAGTCTTTATTTGCCAGTGTAGAACTCGGTTGGGATAGCCAGTACTACCTCACTGTTACCGGCCGTAATGACTGGGCTTCTATGCTCGCGTTCACTGACCAGATGAGCTATTTCTACCCCTCAGTTGGTGGTTCTTGGTTGATTAGCGAAACCTTCCGCGACCAACTCCCCCAGGCAATCTCTTTCTTGAAAGTCCGTGGTTCTTGGGCGGAAGTGGCATCATCACCTTCACGCTACCTGACTCGTATGCAGTACACTTACAACGACCAGACCAATCAATACGAATGGCCGTCAAAGCACTACAACCCCAACTTAAAGCCCGAAAACACTCGTTCTTACGAAATTGGTCTTAGCGCCAAATTCTTAAACAACACTATCGGACTTGAGTTCACTTATTACAACGCCAATACTTTCAATCAAACATTTGAAATACCCGCATCTGGTTCATCCGGTTACAAAACCAACCTTATTCAGACTGGTAACATCCGTAACCGTGGTATAGAAGCCGCTCTTACCTACAACAACCAGTGGGGTGACTGGCGTTTCAATACCGGTGTGACATATTCGCTTAACCAGAACAAGATTATATCTCTGGCTAATGGAGCTACGGATCCCGAAACAGGTCTTCCCATCGAGATGGAATACTTTACAGCATCCGGCTGTTTAGGTATGGGCGGTGGACCCGCAATCCGCCTTTATGAAGGTGGCACTATGGGTGACCTCTACAGCAACCAGCGTCTGCGTGAATCCGCAAACGGGTATGTTTGGAAAGACCCTCAGACTGGCAAGGTAGCTATGGAAACCGTTGATTACTTCAAGGTTGGCTCTGTTCTTCCTAAATTCAATATGGGTTGGACCGGTTCACTCGGTTGGAAGAACTTGAATATGTCTTGGGCTGTTACAGGACGCTTCGGTGGTCACGTAATCAGCGACACTCAAGCTCTTCTCGACCGCTATGGTGTATCGCAGACAACTGCAGACGTACGTAACGCAGGCGGACAGGTTGCAATTCCCGGAAACGGAACTGTTGATGCCCGTAATTATTATGAGACAATTTCTCAAGCTCCCGGTACATATTACTTGTATAGCGCAACCAACGTGCGTCTTGCCGACCTCACAGTCTCATACACACTGCCCCGCGCAATGCTCAAGAACATTGCCGACGTGACACTCTCACTCACAGGCAAGAACCTTTGGATGATTTACTGCAAGGCTCCTTTCGACCCCGAAAGCACTTCGGCAACCACCAACAACTTCTACCAGGGTGTCGACTACTTCCAGCAGCCCAGCATCCGCACTTACGGTTTCAATGTTAAATTCACATTCTAATCCTCAACAACACTATAATGAATACTAAAACATATAAAAACATAGCATCGTTGATGTTAGGTGGTGTTCTCATGTTCGGCGCAGCTGGCTGTACTGACGACTTCGAGAGATTTAACACCGACCCTAAAGCGCCGACTCCTGAACAGATGGAGGGTGACTTCGCATCGACTGCCACTCTCATCTCCAACATGATTCCTTTCGCACTGGTCAATGGTCAAGAAAATAATTCCCAGATGCTCGATGTATTCGTAGGAGCATGCTACGGTGGCATGTCGGCACAGGCCGACCACTGGAATTCAGGATTGCAAAACTACGGCACCCTCAATCCACCCGTTGGTTGGAGCGGAAACACATTCGACACTACTATGCCGGGAATTTACACGCCGTTCTTCATGATTCGTGATATTTCAGGCGGTGAAGGTCTGACATACTATTGGGCAAACCTGCTCCGTATCATAGGAACACTGCGTGTAAGCGATACTTATGGTCCCACTCCATTCTCCAAGATTGGATCCGGAACCGATTTCGCCGTTGCCTATGATGATATGCCTACGTTGTACAACGCCATGTTCGAACAACTTGACCTCGTAATCGCAGGATTGAAGGAATCTGTAGGAAGCACAACTACCACATCGCTTTTCGGAAATGTCGATTACATTTACGGTGGCGACATATCGAAATGGGTAAAACTTGCCAACACAATAAAGCTCCGCATGGCATTGCGTCTTGTTAACGTAGAACCTGCACTTGCCAAGCAGAAAGCTGAAGAAGCCGTAAGCGATGCCGGTGGTCTTATCAGTGAACCTGGTGACGCAGCTTGGAGTTCTTTCCTTCCCGGCGGCAACGCCCTCCACAAACAATGTACACTTTGGGGTGACACTCGTGTAAGTGCTGATATTACATCTTACATGAACGGGTACAACGACCCACGCTTGTCCATCTATATGACAAAAGCCACAAACGACACCTATACCGGTGCTCGAATTGGTGTTCCTAATGCGAAAACTACCACCGGCTACCAAGGCTCGTCTCAGTTCAATATGACTGCGGAGTCAAAACTCCTGGCTATCGCCGCATCTGAATCTTGGTTTGCACGCGCAGAGGGTGCTCTCCGTGGATGGACCATGGGAGGTGATGCAAAATACCTCTATGAACAAGGCGTGAAAGTGTCAATGCAGGAACGTGGCGCTCAAATCGGCAACTACCTCGAAAGCACTGCTGTTCCCGCCAAGCACGTTGACCTGGAAAGTTCATCATATAACATCGACCCTGTCAGCACAGTATGTCCTGAATTTGATGAAACCGCATCTTTCGAGGTTAACCTTGAACGCATCATGGTTCAAAAATGGCTGGGTAACTTCCCCAATGGTTGGGAAACATGGGCTGATTTCCGCCGCACAGGTTATCCCAAACACTTCCCCGTAGTTGTCAACTACTCTACCGACGGTGTCTCTTCGTCTCGCGGAATGCGTCGTTTGCCCTTCCCGCAGTCGGAATTCAACACCAACGAAGCCAATGTAAAGGCTGCGCAACAGATGCTCGGTGGACCCGACACCGGCGCTACCGACCTCTGGTGGGCTAAAAAGAACTAATTAACCCCTCTCCAAATTTAACTTTATCAGAAAAATGAAAGGACTTAAATCAATAATATTTGCAGCAGCTGCGCTAATTGCGGTACCCACCGTAGTGTCATCTTGCAGCGACTGGACCGAGCCGGAAGCAGAGGATTTCTACAAACCACAGACTCCGGCCTACAAAAATAACTTGAAAGACTATTTTGCATCGCCCCACAAAGTAATGTTCGGATGGTTCGGCTCATGGTCAGCCGGCTCAAAGAGCAACTCTCTTGTAGGTCTTCCGGACAGTACCGACTTCGTTAGTCTCTGGCTTGTAAATGGTAACCTTACAGCTGACCAACAGGCAGACTTAAAGGCATTCCAGGCACGCGGCTCAAAAGCCGTATTGTGCTGGCGCGCCGGCAATATCGGAGCCAATCTCATACCTGAAATCGGCTTCGGCTCACAATCCCTTGAACAGCTTGAGGAATATTGGGGCTACAGCCGTGATGATAAGGAATCAATGATTGAAGCTGCAAAAAAATATGCTTACGCTATTGTTGATACCTGTCTAAAATACAATATTGATGGTTTCGATTACGATATTGAAGACTGGGGAACACTTATGAATAGCACTTACCGAGAAGTACCTAATACGTTTATGCGTACATTGCGTGAAGAATTCGATAAACACGGTATGATGCTTGTCGCTGACATCCCTGGCGCTAGCAGCTGGTTAAGTTTCTACGATGTGTTGGACAACGACGTATTGGAGTCTCTGGACTACATCGCATGGCAAACATACGAACTTGACCATAGTGGTTTGAACAGCTTCTTTAATGCCATTAAAAATCGCAATGGTAAGGCAGATGTCTTTGAATGTGTAGTGAAGAAATCAATCGTGACAGCCACTTTCGAACGTGCATCAGACAAAGACCTCTTCCCGGTACAGTCAACATGGAAATACAGCGGAGGCATCGAACACGCCGGACAGGGTGCATATCACATTGAATACGATTACCCCGGAAATCCCGACTATCCTTACGTACGCAAGGGTATTGCAACTCAAAATCCTCCTATCAACAACTAATCATTTTAGCTTAAATAAGGAATATAATACATGAAAAAAATAGCATTAAACATCTTCGCTATCGGTATGATAGGCTTATCATTCACAGCTTGTGACGATGCCAAAAACGATGCGATAGACAATATGGTATACATCTCTGAAGCTGCCTCAGGACCGTCTACTGAAGTAATTCTGGGCAAGAGCGGTGAGAAATCGACTACCGTCATAAATGTACGCATGGGCAAAAAAGCTGTTACCGATACTAAAATACAGCTGATTCTGGACTCCAAGGTACTTGAAGAATATAATAGACGTAATGACACTGAATTCGCTGTTATTCCGTCGGAATACATCGAAGTTCCATCAGAGGTCACAGTCGAAGCCGGAAACTCAATGGTAGAGGTTCCTGTTACGATAACCTCATTTGACGGAGAAAAAGGTGTTGACTATGCTGCACCCATCAAGATTGCGTCAGCACAGGGCGAGACCGTTTCCACCGGCTCAAGTGCATATATAGTTACTTTCGGCAAACCACTCATTCAGAAAGCACCGAAATTCTATTATGACAACGCAATGAAAATGGCTTGGGAAGGCACAACAGAACTCCCGAACCTAACTCTCGAATGGTGGGTACGAGTTGTAAACCCCGCCGGAAACGGTGGATTCTCCACAAATAACCAAGCACTCTTTGCGTTCCAAGCCAATTACGAACTGTATATTCGATTCGGTGACCTCACTTACGGAGGTAACGATGGCTACCCCGGCAAACACGAATTCCTGCAAATCAAAACCTTAGGCATCGACGCCAACTATGATTCAGGAGACCCCAAAGATGAGTCAAAGAAACTTCCTTGGGGTGAATGGATTCACTTTGCTCACACATTCGACAGCGCTACCGGTGAAGTAGTTCTTTACAAGAATGGTGTAGAAGTTTGCCGTAGCAATGGTGGTTCCGGTAAAGTATTTAATATAACGGGTGTATCCATGTGCTCAAGTGGTTATCGCTATTTCCGCGACTACATTGAATTTGCACAGGTACGTTTGTGGAAGACTACACGTACCGCCGCTCAAATTCAAAAATTCATGAAGAAAGAGGTTAAATACAATGACCCCAACCTCGTGTTCTATCTCCCGATGAACGAAGGTTCCGGCTCAATCTTACATGATGTTACCGGCAATGGTCACGACATTGAAATTGGCAACAACGGCGGTACCAAGAACGTAGCTTACGCATGGACTGAATACGAATTCTAAATCACACTGTAATAAAGACGAAACAAAATGAAAAAATTTTGGAAATATATATTTGCAGGAGTTACCTCCGTTATGCTCATGCCTTTTGCCGCATGTAACGATGACGATACGGTAGACCCCTACGATATCAACTACGCTTATGTGTACCAGCCCAATTCGACATTCGCTCGCGTGGAATACAAAGCCAATGGTGAGTTCATAATAGACATCACCGACCCCTTGAAGGTAATGCCTGTACGCTCTACCAAACCTGCCAACGGCAATGTAAAGATTGAGGTTGCCATTGACCCTTCGTTGGTAGACGAATACAACGAAGCCAACAAAACCAGCTACAAGTTACTTGAAGGTGCTGAAATTCTCAATCCGCAAATGATTATAGCCGATGGTGAGTATGTTTCAGCCGATTCTATCACAGTTGGATTTACTGACCACAGTGGCTTCCTGACGGGCGAAACCGATCTGATACTCCCTATCGTGATACGCAGCGCCGGTGGTGGAATGACTATCAGTAAGAGCAGCCGTATATTCTTGACGTTCAACTCCACTTACAATCCTTTGGTTATCTCCACCAAGCCGGAAGCTAAATTCGCAGCCTGCCCAAGTATCGACGGTTGGGAACAGAACATACAGAGTGTAACGGTAGATAATGCCATCACAGCTAGCTACACTCCGTTTGAGCCGATAACCGTTGATTTAAGAATCGACGGCTCAAAAGTAAACGAGTACAACACAGCCAACGGAACAAGCTATGAATTTAAGACCGATGCACGTCTGGCATCCAACAAAATCACCTTGGGTACGGAAGACCTCAACGGTTCATTCACCATCAACTCCGGCTCATTGACAGATTTTGCTAATGGCAAGTCCTATCTGATTCCGGTCGTAGTCGAAAATCCGCAAGGATGCCGTGCCGAGCTTACCGGCAACACAGTAGTGTACGTTCTGCTCCGCTCAACCGGTCCTGAGCTGATATTCTCCACTACAGCCGATAATTCCCGAATAGAATTTGCACTTCCTGCCGAAACGACTTGTACAGTCAATGGTTCTCCCACATACAACGGCGGATGGAATAATGCATCGTGGGTTGATATAATCAACTCCAACAATAGCTCTTACGGCTATATGTCCAGAAACGATGTTATGGAGATTAATTTTGGCAAGACATTCAATCTTACTTCCATATATTTCAACTGCTGGAGTGGATCTTACGCTCCGAGAAGCATTGCTCTACAGACCAGTGCCAACGGAACTGATTGGTTTGAATGGGAAACCACCGCATGGACTACCGCTGCAGGTCAATTCTACATCGATCTCCCATTTGCTTATACGACCCAATACATCAAGCTACAGTTCCCGACCGGAGCCAGCAGCATAGATATTGAGGGATTGCGCTTCTATGAGCAATAATCTAAAGAACCCAAGCGACCCGTTTTAGCATAAACGGTTAATGAATAATAATATGGGGAATCCCGGGACAGTGATGTTCCGGGATTTTTTATTCCCTAAATTAAAAGCATAAAAACAAGTTTATTGTTTCCATTTATGTAACATTATTCATATCTTTGCGTTATCTTATAAAGCGCCAAATGGAATTCAAACCGAAATTTGATGTGACTTACATGGAGGAAGCCATAATATTCCTCGAGTCTTTACCGGATAAAGTAAAGGATAAAATTGCTTATAACATATCGAAAAGTCGATACTATATAGATAAAGAGTTATTTAAAAAACTTAATGATGATATATGGGAGTTCCGAACTGTATATCAAGGCATAAAATACAGGTTATTGGCTTTTTGGGATAAGGATACCGGTAATTTAGTCATTGCCACACATGGATTCATCAAGAAAACCCAGAAAACGCCAATAAATGAAATTGCCCACGCGGAAGCTTTAAGAAAGGAATATTACAAATACAAACAGAAGTAAAATAATGGAAACAATGAAACTATATACTCATGATGAGATGTTGGACCGCGTCGTAGGCAAAAAAGGAACCGCACGACGCGATGCCTTGGAAGCAGAATTGCAGTCCCATCTCATTGGAGAAGCCATAAAGCAGGCACGCAAGGAAAAGAACCTGACACAAGAACAACTTGGCAAACTCATGGGAGTGCAGCGGGCACAAATATCAAGAATCGAAAACGGACATAATCTCACTATAGGAACTATAGTAAGAGCATTCAAAGCCATGGGAGTACCGGCAGCATTCTCTTTTGGCGGCGTATCGCTATCCCTATGCTAAGATTAGCGCAACTCACAGCAGCCGAAACGGACAGATATCCCATCTGAACCCTCATATTTTTGTGGTTTTTGACGAATTGATCCCTAAGAAAAATGTATCTTTGCACCGAACCACCTAATACACAACCACTTACAAAAAAACACCAAAATTCCTTTAATTTGAGAGAAAATACTGCTCCCGCATGTTTATATTTTTGCATCCAATTTGGCTGCAATATTTATCAGATACATGTAATAGAGTCGCTCTTATCCGCTGTATGCCGTTCCGTTTAGTATTGCCAAGAATTCTTAAGGGAAGTTAACGCCACGCTATCTCTGTTGTGGGCTTGGGATTTTTTAGCTACTTTTGTGGTTGGTCAATTTTTTGCATACGACACTGATGATAGAATTACGCCAGATAACCAAATCGTTCGACGGACTTAAGGTGCTCAAAGGCATAGATCTCGACATAGAACGTGGCGAGATTGTGTCGATAGTGGGACCCAGCGGTGCCGGAAAAACCACTTTGCTGCAGATTATGGGCTCGCTCGACCGACCCGACTCCGGCACTGTGAGAATGGATGGCGAAGAGCTGTTCGGCATGTCCGACAGCCGTCTGGCACGGTTCCGCAATGCCAACATCGGATTCGTGTTCCAATTCCACCAGCTGCTCCCCGAGTTCAGCATGGAGGAGAATGTGGCAATGCCGGCACTGATAGGCGGTATCAGCAAGAAAGAAGCCATGGCAAAGGCACGACGGCTCATTGACTACATGGGGCTCAGCGACCGCGCATCGCACCGCCCGGCGGAACTATCCGGTGGCGAACGCCAGCGCGCCGCTGTGGCAAGAGCACTGGTCAACGAACCGATGGTGGTGATGGCAGACGAACCCTCCGGCAGTCTCGACTCCAAAAACAGGCAGGAACTGCATCAGCTGTTCTTTGACCTGCGGCGCGACCTCGGACACACATTCGTGATAGTGACCCACGACGAATCGCTCGCACGCATTGCCGACCGCACCGTAGAGATGCGCGACGGCATTATAACAGACATTACATAAAACATACTGATAAACACTTAAAAACAAGAACGAAAATGAGATTAACAATAAAATTACGCAACTACGCCGCAGTACTGATGACGATAGTCCTCTCTGCAATTGCCGTCACCTCATGCTCCGACAGTGACTCTCAGCAACCCGACGTGTACTGCACCGCGCTTGTAACCTACGAACGCTCCACACCGGCTCCCGAAGGCAGCGACAATAACACCGCCACCTCCTATTTCACATATTATGGAGATAACGACGCCATGCCCACTACCCTCACCGCAAAAGCCAACATGCCCTCAAGCATGAAGCAGGGTCAACGCTGCATACTCAGCTTCATCCCCAATGATTTTGCCAATCCCACAGCTACCGGTATGGTGGAACTGGTACGGTGTCTCAACGTGTCAACCACCACCATGCAGACAGCCCCCGCCGCCACAGCTCAGGCAGCCAATGCCCCCATCAATCTTTTATACACCAAGGGCGAACCACAGATCAAACGTACCGGCCCGTACATCAACATCGAAGCGTATATGCCCTACGTAGAGGACCGCACATTCACCATCGTTGCCGATGAAAACTCCATGCAGAATGCCATACCCGACCTCTATCTCACCACCACCGCATCACAGCCTGTACACGGTATAACCAACACCACCATAGGCTCCATAGACATCCAGTCGATATGGCGACGCATGGACATAGACGGCGTGAGAATCCACATCAACAACAGCAATCCCAACTACCCCGATCAGACGGTATTTGAATTCAGAAAATAATCCGCAGCAACATAATACAACATATTATATCAACGAACGAAAACAATGAAACAGCTCAAATTGACACTTCTGCTCATAGCATTGCTCACCATACTACCCTCTTGCAATGACTCCGACGGTAACTCCGAGAAAATTTACGGCACTATCGTTACCTACAAAGGATTTCACAACAATCACTCATACTTCGAATTCCAGCAGCTCAACGATTCTCCCGTCGTGACTCTATACTCCACCACCATGCTGAGCGGCGACGGTGCCGTGGAGGGCAAGCGCATGTACATCACCTACACACAAGGCGACCGCCCTTACGGTCAAAGCGGTGAGATAACACTGCGCGGATTGCAGGGCGTCTACGAAAGCAAAGTGGAGACAGCCCCCGCTGCCGACGCTTCCGTGATGACCCCAATCAACCTTCAGGCAATGGTGCGCACAGGCACATGGATCAACTTCCAGGCAAACGAGTATGCCATACAGAACCGTGCCTTCACCCTCAAAGCCGACCAGGCAACCGTTGATACCGCCATGCCTGTTCTTTACATGAGCACCACCGCCCAAGACGACCCGTCAGCATATATGGCGACATACCTCGGTTCATTCGACATCTCCTCAATCTGGAACAATCCTACCGTCGAAGGCGTGGAAATTCATGTAGAGAACTCATTCAACCCCAACAATAAAGTAATCACATTCAAGAAAACCGACTCCAGCGTCATAAAATAATCCACCTTCTTAACTATGGAACAGAAACAACAGGAACTGAAAATAGAACTCACTCCCGAAGTGGCAGGCGGTCATTACTCCAACTTCACCGTCATCTCGCACAGCGCCGGTGAATTCTTCCTCGACTTCATCACCGTGGCACCCAACATGCCGCAGGCAAAGGTGCAGTCACGCATCATCATGACTCCGGAGAATGCCAAGAACCTACTGTATGCCCTCGGCGAGAACGTCAAGAAATACGAAGCCACATTCGGCGAAATCCAACGCAAGATGCCCGTGCAGAAACCCGGCAACAACGACATCCCCAATCCCTTCATGAACGGAGGCAAACTCAACTAACCACATCATAAGCCCTCACCAAGGCATCAACCATCATCTCACATCATCAGATATGAAGCCACATAACCTCACCATCTACAACTCGCTGAGCAGAAACAAAGAGACATTCAAGCCCATACACGAGGACCGCGTGGGCATGTATGTGTGCGGACCCACCGTGTACGGCGACGGACACCTGGGACACGCACGTCCGGCTATCACATTCGATATCCTGTTCCGGTACCTCCAACACTTAGGCTACAAGGTGCGTTACGTGCGCAACATCACCGATGTGGGACACCTCGAACACGATGCCGACGACGGCGAGGACAAAATAGCCAAGAAAGCCCGCATCGAACAGCTCGAGCCCATGGAAGTGGTGCAGTATTACCTCAACCGCTATCACCGCGCCATGGACGAGCTCAACGTACTGCCGCCATCCATCGAGCCGCATGCTTCCGGACACATCATCGAACAAATCGAATATGTAAAAAGCATTCTCGACAGCGGTTACGCATACGTGAGCGACGGATCGGTATATTTCGACGTACCCAAATACAACCGCGACCATCATTACGGCAAGCTCTCGGGACGCAATATCGACGAACTCCTCGCCACCACACGCGACCTCGACGGCCAGCAGGAAAAACACCATCCTGCCGATTTCGCCCTCTGGAAAAAAGCCGCACCCGAACACATCATGCGGTGGCCTTCGCCTTGGAGCGACGGTTTTCCAGGATGGCACCTCGAATGCTCCACCATGGGCGAGAAATACCTTGGTGAGACATTCGACATTCATGGTGGCGGAATGGACCTCAAATTCCCCCATCACGAATGCGAGATAGCACAGTCGGTAGCCCACAACGGACATGACAGCGTGCGCTATTGGATGCACAACAATATGATAACCATCAACGGACAGAAGATGGGCAAATCATTAGGCAATTTCATAACGCTCGACGAATTTTTCACCGGCTCGCACCCGCTCCTCACGCAAGCCTACTCACCCATGACCATACGCTTCTTCATCCTGCAAGCCCACTACCGCGGTACCGTGGACTTCAGCAATGAAGCACTGCAAGCATCCGAGAAGGCACTGCAACGTATGCTCGAAGGCTACCGACGCCTGCAAAACCTCAAGCCGTCGGCAGACAGCACCGTAGATGTGGCGCCACTTAAACAGAAATGCTACGAAGCGCTCGACGACGACCTGAACACACCGGTACTGCTCGCGCACCTCTTCGAAGCATGCAGCTTGGTCAACAAGATTAACGACGGAACCGAACGAGCCACACAAGCCGACATAGACATGCTCCGCGAGCTGTTTGACACCTTCCTGGTGGAAATCCTCGGCATTCGTGTGGAAAATGCCGGATCCGAGAGCGGCGCATCCAATCTCAAACCGTTTGAGGATGCCGTGGACCTCCTGCTCGACATGCGTTCCGAAGCAAAAGCCCGCAAGGACTGGGCGACAAGCGACCTCATCCGCGACAAACTCGCCGAGATAGGATTCGACGTCAAGGATACAAAGAACGGCTTCGAATGGAGCCTTAAGAAATAAATCCAGAATATACTGTAACCCGGTACCACAATGTCGCAACAAGCATTGACCGTAACTACATCAAAACAAAAATTGCAGGGCCACGTCGCCCTGCTTTTTGCTAATATGTTCTGGGGCATGATGTCGCCGGTCACCAAATCAGTTCTGCTCGGCGGCGATATCTCTCCGCTGGCACTATCGGCACTGCGCATAGGCGGCGGTGCGCTGTTATTTGCCTTATGCAGCCTTATACTGCCCGCATCAGTCGCCCCACGCGAACGCATCCACCGCTCCGATTATCTCAAACTATTGTGCGCGTCTCTGCTCATGATTAGCGCCAACCAGGGCTTATTCATCCTCGGTATCGGCTACACCAATCCTATCGACTCCTCGGTCATGAGTTCGCTCACACCCATGATTACCATGCTGCTCGCTGCATGGATACTGCACTTCCCCATTACCCGGCTAAAATTCTTAGGCGTAGCCATAGGTCTTGCCGGTGTTATAATACTCGTAACAGATAATAGCGGCAATGCCAATGCCACAAATCCCCTGATTGGCGATTTACTTTGCTTTGGAGCGCAGATATGCGCCGCACTGTACTATGTGCTGTTCGGAGGGCTGATAAAGCGTTACGCGCCGTTTACGCTCATGAAATGGATGTTTCTTATTGCAGCGTTCACCTACGTGCCCTGCTGCTGGCGTGCGCTTGCCGATGTCCCTTATGCCCGGGTACCGGCGGTAATATGGATGGAATTAGGTTACATTGTGGTATTTGCCACCTGCCTGGCATATCTCACACTGCCATTCGCACAGAAACGCCTTAAACCTATAGTCGTGAGCACCTACAGCTATTTCCAGCCCGTATTTGCCGCTATAGTTGCCGTATGGTTGGGAGTCGGCGATTTCGGTGCCGTAAAAATGGCTGCGACGTTACTCATATTTGCCGGAGTGTACTTCGTAAGCACCAACAGCATCAGTCGAAGCGGTAAGTGATAGTACCGGTCTGCTCGGCAGGCGCATCCTGCGATACGGAGAATCTCGACTTCAAGGCCGCGCTCACACAACTCTGGCGTGCCTGTGGTGAGGATGCCACAGCACCCGAGCCGCTGTTATAAGTCGCACTTGTCACCTTTCCCTGCCTGTTCACGCGCACCGACACCACAATCCGGCCTGTAGCCGATCCTGCGGGCTTTGCCCAGGACTCAAGAGTGCGGCCTGACAATGAGGTGCCGGGAGTACCTGACAACGCACCTGTCGCTGCATTACCGTTCGGAGATCCGCTTTTACCCTCGCCATTGCCCGATGATGCCGACGAACCGAAGGCTACTCGATTGTTTATCTTATTGGCTGCATCACGCTCTCTGCGCTCCTTCTCTTGCTGCGCAATCTCCTCCTTGGTCGGTCCTGTAGGTTTCACCTCCTTAGGTGGATTTGCCTTCATGGGCGACTCCTGCTCCGAACTCACCAACGGAGCCGGTTGGTCGGCTGTTTTCCCCGCATCTGTCATGTCATGCGCTTCATTGGCGGGAGCCGTCGCCTTGGCAGCCGGTGTCTTGGAATCGGCTTGCGGCACGGCGATATCTCCGCGCATCACATACTCACCATCAAGCAATAGTTCCGACGTATCCTCTGGCGGCCACACACGCTTCTCCATGGGATTATATCTCAGATACAACGACATAAGCAATATCAGCGCCAACAGCACGATAATCAACGTGATTACCGCTGCCGTAAGCTTATAACGCTTTTCTATAGCCGTATCCGTAGTATGCATGATTCCTACAATAATTATGGACGTGCCGACGCCGGAGCCGGCTTGGTGGCAAGCACCATTTTAAGCCCGTGACGCGCTCCCATATCCAATATCTTCACCAACTCCCCATAAGGTACCTCTTCATCGGCATATATGGCTATGAACTCGGCTCCTGATTCATTGGAGCGGGTCAATTGCAAAAAAGTCACCAATTGCTCGGTAGTGACATGCTGCGGTTCCTCATCGGCAAACGATGCATATATGGCAAGCTGCTTGTCGACATACACACGCGCCGAAGGCTTTATAGCCGTCTGCTCGGAACTCTGCGGCAGGTTTATCTCCAATGCCGTAGGAAATACGAATGTCGATGTCACCATGAAAAATATCAGCAGTAAGAATATAACATCAGTCATTGACGCCATTGAAAATAGCGACGTCATGTCATATTGTCGTTTGAGAGCCATGGATTGGTACGTTTACTATTTTACAGGCTCGTTGAGAAGATCCATGAATTCCATGGTCTTGCTTTCGAGCGATGACATCACACCGTTGATACGGGCTACAAGATAATTGTAGGCAAACAAGGCTATGATACCTACTATAAGACCGGCAACCGTAGTCACCAGAGCCTCATAGATACCACCTGCGAGCACATCGATATTGGCACTGTTGCCTGCGCTTGCCAGATTATAGAAAGCCTCTACCATACCCATCACCGTGCCTAAGAATCCGAGCATCGGCGCACCGGCGGCGGTGGTTGCAAGCCATGGCAATCCTTTGCCCAAGGCGGCGACTTCTATGTTACCGGTATTCTCTATAGCCACAAGCACGTCATTCATCGGACGGCCTATACGGCTCACACCCTTGGCTATAAGACGTGCATAAGGCGAATCGGTATTGCGGCACAGACGTACTGCCGCGGTAACATCACCATCATGTATATAATCCTTGATACGCTGCATGAAGGTGGAATCCTCACGCGCCGCGCGACGAATAACCAACGCACGCTCCACAAACACGTAAATACTGATTATCGACAGGATAAGCAGCGGTATCATCACAAATCCACCCTGCACACACAGCTCCCATACCGACAATTCCTTTACAGGAGCCGCTACCGGAGCCGTTGCCGCCACTGAATCGGTCACGGCAACTATCGTATCGGCAGCGGTAGCCATGATCTGCGGTGTTGCCAAAGCTAATATAGAAGTCATATCTGATATTGTTTTTCTACTGTTAAACCTTATTTCACTTAGTGCGGCCGAGACACTCCTTGTAGCGGCGTATGGTCTCCTCTATACCGAGATACAGAGCATCGCAAATGATGGCATGTCCTATCGACACTTCATTGAGGTACGGAAGCGATTCATGGAAATACCTCAGATTCTCGAGGTTGAGATCATGACCGGCATTGACACCGAGTCCCGACTGATGAGCCACACGCGAAGCTTCGACAAACGGAGCCACGGCATCCTCAGGACAGCGGGGATACTCATCGGCATAAGGCTTGGTGTACAGCTCCACACGGTCGGCACCCGCGCGTGCGGCAGCCCTTATATTATCGGCATCGGTTCCTACAAAAATGGATGTGCGTATCCCTGCTTCGCGCAGACGGTCCACCACATTGCTAAGAAACTCCATGTTGGATTCCACATCCCAGCCGGCACTCGAGGTCAAGGCATCAGGAGCGTCGGGTACCAATGTCACCTGCTCGGGCTTAGCCTTGAGAACCAGATCCATGAACTCATCCGATGGATATCCCTCGATATTGAATTCGGTTTTGATAATGGGACGCAACTGGAACACATCACTGCGCTTTATGTGCCGTTCGTCAGGACGCGGATGCACCGTTATACCATCCGACCCTAACCGCTCGCAGTCGCAAGCGAATTTCACCACATCAGGCACATTTTCGCCACGGGCATTGCGCAAAGTGGCAACTTTGTTGATATTAACGCTTAAGTTTGTCATTGTTTAATCTAATCCGAATCAAAAACTTGACGGCTTGCGGTCGTGTTATACTTTTAGCGTAAGTATCAATTATATTTGCTAAATTTGCACTCACCGTAAGCGAGTACAAATTTAGGTAGAATTAATCGGATTAAAAAATAGATTGGATTCAAAAGACAACATATTGACCCCGTTGCACACCGACACACGTCTGTTTCCGCCGCTGCCCGACAGTTGCGAGATTTCAGTGGCGTGTTACCGTAACGATTTCAGCGCATCGCGCATAGCCCACGCAGTGGAGGATGCCGAAGCTCATCTGCTGAATCTCAACGTCACATCCGAAATTCAGCCAACAGGGGAAATAACGGTTGACCTCAGAATCAACCACCGTAATGGCGGCAGCGTAGCAAGGTCGCTTGAACGCTACGGCTACCGGGTGCTGTCCGTGCGCACTTACGCTGATATCTACACCGATATGGCTCGCGAACGCATCAACGAACTCATGGCACACCTCGAAGTTTAATACACGCAGTCTCACAATGATTCGTTTAGCAATTTTCGGCAATGACCGGCAGACAGCCGGATTCGAGAATCTGGCGACTCTGTTCAGTCAGTTCGGCACATATTCGCCCATGCTCGACATATCAGTGGAAACCGACTACCTGAAGTTCCTTACATCGACCGCAGGGATAGCCAATCTAAAGGCACGCCCGTTCGACAAAGGTAATTTCCACGCCGACCTGGTGCTGAGCATCGGCGGGGACGGCACATTCCTTACAACCGCCAAGACCGTAGGTGTGGCACAGACACCGATTATGGGCATTAACTCCGGTCATCTCGGCTACCTATCGGCAGCCGACATCGCCGACACCCGATCGCTCGTAACCGACATCATAGAGGGCAACTACGTAGTACAGCCACGCACCGTGATAGAGATAAGTTCCGATACCCCCGGTATGCTGCCCGAACATCCTTTCGCGCTCAATGAAGTGGCTATCTTGAAGCGCGATACAGCATCCATGATTACCGTCGACACCATACTCGACGGCTCGCCATTGGCATCATACCGTGGCGACGGACTCATCATATCCACCCCCACCGGCTCCACCGGCTACAATCTGTCCGTAGGCGGCCCCATCGTGGCTCCCACAGCCACCGATTGGATAATATCACCCATAGCACCCCATTCGCTCAACATGCGTCCGCTCGTGGTCAACGACTCAATAACCCTTGACATAAGCACACGTTCGCGCTCCACATCCTATCTGCTGAGCATCGACGGCAAAGCCACTCCCCTGCCCATCGACATCACCCTGCGGCTCACCAAAGCCAAATACGTGGTCAATGTGGTGCACCAGACCGGCCATAACTTCATTGACACCCTTAGGCGAAAAATGCTGTGGGGCATCGACGGACTATAAGCCATGCTCATATTGTCACAGACACGCACCGTCACGCACGATGGCAATGACGCCATAATAACCCCGAGACGCAACGCCCGTAAAATCATAGCCCGCCGCAACGCTGCCGACGGCACACTGCGCGTTACCGTGCCCTACGGCATTTCCATGGCTCAAGCCCTACCCATTATAGAACGGCTCGCCGGACAGCTAAACCGCATTCCCGCTCCTTCCACCACCGGATTCTTCCGCGAAGGCATGGATATACCATGCCACGGCATCACATTCCGCATCACACGCCAGAAATTCAAACCCGGTGCGGTATTATTGTGCAAAAACGCAACCGATATCGATATAAGCGTAGGCGCGGATTTAGACATCGGGTCACAAGAAACCACCATGGCGATAAACCGCGCCCTCATAAAAGCAGCCCACCATCTAGCGCCGCAACTGTTACTGCCGCGTGCCCGTGCCTTAGCCGAAGCCTTGAACCTTCACCCCGCCGGATGGGACATCGGACATGGGAAACGCACTCTCGGGACATGTCACTCCAATCGCACCATCACTCTCTCCTGCCTGCTTGTATTCCTGCCGCTTCACCTACGCGATTACATTGTGCACCACGAACTTGCACATCTCTCCGAGATGAACCATTCCGACCGTTTCCACCGCCTGTGCGACGCCTATTGTCAAGGACGGGAGAAGGAACTAAGCCGGGAACTCAAGAACCATAAATGGGCTATTTTACGATAATTTATGACTCTTGGCACTATTTTGACAACGAAAACCGTTAACTTTGCAGCCACGCATAAGTACAGCACAATACCGCGCTGCACTTATCCGGTTATCGAATCACGATTATATTTTTCGCTTGTACATGAAAAAGTATAACCTCATCAACAACTCTTTAGGTTGGCTTTGCTTCATCATAGCAGCCGTGAGCTACCTGCTCACGCTCGAGCCCACCGCCAGTTTCTGGGACTGCCCGGAATTCATTCTCCAAGGTTACAAACTCGAAGTCGGACACCCGCCGGGCAACCCCATATTCATGCTTGCGGCACGATTCTTCGCCAATTTCGCATTTGGCGACGTCACCAAAGTGGCACTGATGGTCAACGCCATGTCCGGACTACTCAGTGCGGCTACCATATTGCTCCTGTTCTGGACCATAACCCATCTGGTAAAACGTCTTATCGTCAACGACGACGCACAGGAGATAAGCCCGCTGAAGATGACCGTAATATTTGCATCAGGTATATGCGGCGCACTCATGTACGCATGGAGCGACACCTTCTGGTTCTCCGCCGTCGAGGGTGAGGTATATGCATTCTCCTCATTCTGTACCGCACTGGTATTCTGGCTCATCCTGAAATGGGAAAACCGCGCCGACATGCCCCACAGCGACAAATATCTGATATTCATTGCCTACATCATAGGCATCTCCATAGCGGTGCACCTGCTCAACCTCCTGTGTATCCCCGCCATAGTGCTGGTGGTTTACTACAAGAAGTGGAAGAACACCACCGCCAAAGGCTCGCTCATAGCCCTGCTGATATCATTTGTCATAGTAGGTCTTATCCTGTATGGACTGGTACCGGGATTCATCGAGGTTTCGCAATACTTCGAACTATTCTGCGTCAACGTTCTCGGAATGTCGTTCAACACCGGAGTGCTCATCTACGCCATAGCCGTTGTTGCCGCATTCATCTGGACCATCAGCTGCCTGTACCGACAGACCAACCCGCTGATGATCAAGATTTCGTTCATGCTCAGCATACTCCTCTCCGGCATACCATTCATTGGCGACAATCTTCTCATTCCATTCGCCATAATGATAGCCCTGGGCATCTACCTCTTCGCCGCCAAGAAGCTGCCGATACGCATACTCAACCTCACGGCTATAAGCATACTGGTCATATTCATAGGCTACTCATCCTATGCCCTGCTGCTCATACGCTCATCGGCACACACCCCCATGAACCAGAATGCGCCCGACAACGTATTCGCCCTCAGCTCCTACCTCAACCGCGAGCAGTACGGTGACCGCCCATTGTTCTATGGCGAGACACTCAACTCCATGCCGGTCTACACCGTGATTGGCGAACGCACATCGCCACTCGTCAACGACGGCAAGGCTCTGTACGCAAAACAAGTCAAGACATCGGCAGACTCCACCGACCGCTACGTCATGACAGGGCATAAGAAAAACTACGTAATGTCGCCCGAGCTCAACATGCTCTTCCCCCGTATCTACAGCGGAGCACATGCCAAAGCCTACTCCGACTGGATCGGTGGGCTGAAAGGCACCCCCGTCAACTCCACTCAATACGTCAACACCGATGGCGACCCAATACAGAAGACGCTTAAAATCAAACCCACCATGGGCGAGAACATAAGCTACTTCCTCACCTACCAGCTCAACCACATGTACTGGCGCTACTTCATGTGGAACTTCGCAGGTCGCCAGAACGACATCCAAGGCAACGGCGAAGTCAACCAAGGCAACTGGATTTCAGGCATACCATTCATTGACAATCCCCGTCTCGGCGACCAGTCGCTTCTGCCCGACGACATGGGCAAAGGCAATGCCGGACATAACGTATTCTTCATGCTGCCCCTCCTCATGGGCATCATAGGTCTCGGATGGCAGGCTTTCACATCCAAGCGCGGCATCGAGCAGTTCTGGGTCGTATTCTTCCTCTTCTTCATGACAGGTATAGCCATCGTCCTCTACCTCAACCAGACACCCACCCAGCCCCGTGAACGCGACTACGCCTTCGCCGGATCATTCTACGCCTACGCCATCTGGGTAGGCATGGGTGTGGCAGGATTGTGGCGTCTCTTCGTCACGCTCATGCGCAAAGGCAAGACCGAACTCTTTGCCACTGACGAACCGCAACCCGGCTCAGAGCCATACAAGAAATCGCTCATCGCAGCTGCCGTGGCAGCCGTGGTCGGTATTATCATCCCATTGCAAGTCGTTTCCCAGACATGGGACGACCATGACCGGTCCGGACGCTACGCCGCACGTGACTTCGGCATGAACTATCTGCAAAGCCTTGATGAAAACGCAATAGTATTCACCAACGGCGACAACGACACATTCCCCCTCTGGTATGCACAGGAAGTCGAAGGCACACGCACCGACGTTAAAGTAGTAAACCTGTCATACCTCACCACCGACTGGTACGTCGACCAGATACGCCGTCCCTCCTACGACGCCCCCGGCATAGACATGCAGGCAAAACCCGAAAATTATGCCTACGACCGTCTCCAGTTCGCCTACTTCCTCGACCCTGACACCTCATTCGTCAACGCCACAGGCGCGCTGAAGCATCTGTACTCACCGGCTTCGAAACAAAACTCATTCGACGTCACTGAGTTCAAATATCCGCGCATGTTCATACCCGTCGACACCGAAGCCATGGTCAAGGCAGGACGCATCACACCCGATGAAGCACAGATAGCCGAAAACGCGATATTCGTGGACCTCCTGAGCGATGCCGCCACCCAATCCGAACGCGGCGTGCGTCTCAACTCCACCATGGCACTCGACATGCTCGCCACATCGGCAGCCAACGGATGGGACCGCCCCGTCTACTTCGCCATGACCGTTCCCGAAAGCTACTACCTCGGCTTAGCCCCATATATGCGCAACACCGGTCTCACCTATGAGGTAAGCCCCATATTCAATACCGGACGTGAGATGGGCGTCAACACCGACAAGATGTACCGCAACATCACCGAACGCTTCCAGTGGGGAGGTCTCGACAAAGTCACCGCTCCCGGACAGATTTACCTTGACGAGACCGTGCGCCGTATGGTCACCACCAACCGTTCTGCCATGATTGACCTTGCCACAGCCCTTATCAACGAGGCAGTGGAAGCCGAAGTGGCTTTATCGGAAGATTCCACAGCCCACGACCTCACCGAAGCCGAGATACTCAAGCTCAATGATTTCAAGGCGGAACGATACGCCAAGGCACGTACCATCCTCGACCTCATGCGCGAAAAGCTCCCTGTTGCCGCTATGCCCTACGCCATTCAGGTTGGACAGCAGGTTGCTGAGCTGTACATCCGGCTTGGTATTGCTACCGGCAATGCTGCCGACACAAAGATAGGCATGGACATTCTCAAGAGTGAGATTGACCGCTACGCGCAGAACGTGGTGTACTACCAGAGCCTGTCGCCCGTGCAGTACCGCACATTGCCGCGCAACGACATGTTCATCGACCGTTACATGTTCATGGACATGATTGAGACATACGGCTACGCCGGTGGCAACATCAAAGCCCTCCAGGACGAGCTTACAGCCAAGGGGGTCAACCTCCAGCGGCAAGTGTCGTTCCATCAGGCTCAGACTCAGCAACAGTAAACGCCCGGCACATTCGTAAGCGTATGCTCATCGAACAACCTCCACTGCTTTATCGCCTGCTCTTCCCCGAAGCCATCTGGCGTATAAAGCGCAAGAAACGAAAGGTGGTTTATCTCACATTCGACGATGGACCGATTCCCGATATTACGCCATGGGTGCTCGACCTGCTCGACACCTATGGCGTAAAAGCCACCTTCTTCCTTGTTGGTGACAACGTTCGACGCTCCCCGCACCTGTTCGAAGAGATTAAGCGGCGCGGACACTCCTGGGGCAACCACACCATGCACCACCTCCAGGGATTCAAAGTCACATCCCTACGCTACATGCGCGACATCACCGAAGCCGATATGCTCATAGGCAGTCCCCTCTTCCGCCCGCCGCACGGTATCATGCGTTGGTCACAGGCTGCCGCGCTCAAAAATCACTACAACATCGTGATGTACGACCTCGTCACCCGCGACTACAGCAAGAAACTGCAGCCGCAGCAGGTGCTCGAGAATGTAAAGCGTTACACACGCAATGGCTCCATAATTGTGTTCCACGACTCACTCAAAGCCGAGAAAAACCTCCGCTACGCGCTTCCTCGCGCCATAGAGTGGCTCAAAGCCATGGGCTATGAATTCCACACTATCCCCATGGAATGAGCTGCCGGCACGGCTGCTGCGGTCTGTCGGTGTCTACCGCCACGGCATAGCATCGCTCCGGCAGGTCGACGACCAAGCCCTGCGGCAATACACCGATTGGCTCAGCCGCGGAATGCACGCCGGCATGGACTACCTCGAACGCTACCCCGACATCCGGCGCGACCCGCGCATGCTCCTTGACGGTGCCACCACCGTAATCTCATGCGCCTTCCCCTACTTCACCCCCATCTCACGCACCCACGGCACAGCCAATATAGCCCTTTACGCACTCGGCACCGATTATCACGAGGTAGTGCGTAACCGACTGGAACAGGCAGCCGAAGCGATTCGTGATACATTTGGCGGACAGACTCGCGTATGCGTCGACACAGCCCCGCTACGGGAACGATACTGGGCATTACACTCCGGTCTCGGATTCATTGGCACCAACAACCATCTGATTATCCCCGGAGCCGGATCCTACTTCTTCTTGGGCGAGATACTCACCACGGCACCATTCCGCCCTACCCCGCCGCTACCCGTCACCGACTGCGGACGGTGCGGACGGTGCGTGCGCGCATGTCCCACCGGAGCCATCACCCCGGGCGGCTCGGTCGATGCCCGCAAATGTCTCTCCTACCTCACCATCGAGCACCGGGGCGATTTCCCCGAGGGCACCGACCTGCATGGATGCCTTTACGGATGCGACCGTTGCGCTCAGGTGTGCCCGCACAATGCCCACCCGCCGCACACCGACATCCCCGAACTCATGCCCCGACCCGAACTGCTCGCCCTCACACCCTCCGACATCCTTGCCATGGATGCCGCAGCATTCGCCCGCACATTCCGGCACTCAGCCATAAAGCGGGCAAAACTATCAGGCATGCAACGCAACGCCAAAGCCATCCTCCACCACAAAGGATAGCCCCCGTAATCACCAACCACATCCGGAGAATACACCGATATTTATCACCTGATACCGGTCAGCGGCATTCCGCTTTCCGCTATTTTATGGCATGAGGTGGGAGATATCGGGAAAAATGCGTAATTTCGCACCAAACAATCACGTAAAGCCATGGCTGAACACAAATATAAAATAGGAATCACGCAGGGCGACATCAACGGCATAGGCTACGAGGTCATCATAAAGGCTCTCGAAGACACGCGCATGCTCGAACTCTGCACACCGATAATCTACGGATCCGCTAAGATTGCGGCATATTACACAAAGAACGCGGGTCTTCCGCAAGTTCAACTCACCCAGATAAGCGACCCGTCGCAAGCCCGTCCCGACCAATACAGCATAATCAACGTCATAGGCGAGAACGTAAAGGTCGAACCGGGCAATCCCTCACGTGAAGCCGGCGAAGCCGCATTCATCGCTCTCGAACGCGCCGTGGCTGACCTCCGCTCCGGAGCCATCGACGCGCTCGTCACCGCTCCCATCAACAAGCACAACATCCAAAGCGAGCAATTCACATTCCCCGGACACACCGAATACCTCGAATCATCATTGGGCGACGGCGACAAAGCTCTCATGATACTCTGCAACGAGAATGTCCGTGTGGCTCTCGTCACCATACACACTGCCATAGCCAAGGTATCGGAAGCCATAACCCGCGACAGCGTGTTGGAAAAGATAGAAGCGCTCAACCTTTCGCTCGAACGCGATTTCGGCATCAATCACCCGCGCATAGCCGTACTGTCGCTCAATCCCCACAATGGTGAGGACGGACTTATGGGATCTGAGGAAACCGAGCATATCATACCCGCCATAGAGGAAGCGAAACAGAAAAAAATCAACTGTTTCGGACCCTACGCCGCCGATGGATTCTTCGGCAGCGGAATGTTCAACCGCTTCGACGGTATCCTCGCCATGTACCACGACCAGGGTCTGGCTCCGTTCAAGACTCTTGCCATGGATGCGGGCGTAAACTTCACCGCCGGGTTGCCATATGTGCGCACATCACCCGACCACGGCACCGGATACGACATTGCCGGACAGGGGCAGGCGTCGGCAGAATCCATGCGTCAGGCTATATATACGGCTCTCGACGTGCTGCGCCATCGCCGCAACCATAATATAGCCCACCGCAACCCGCTGAAAAAGCAATACGTGGAAAAGAACAAGAAAGACAATGTGGTCCTTGACCTCACCAAATCAGCCGACGAATAATATGAATTACGCTATAATAGCAGCCGGCGAAGGTTCGCGCCTGGTTCAGGAAGGGGTGAAACTACCCAAACCGCTCGTACATCTCCATGGCACTCCCATGATTAAACGTCTGATTGACATATTCATGGACTGCAACCCCACATCGCTGAGCATAATTGTCAACGAGCACATGACCGAAGTACGACGGTACCTCGAGAGCTTGACACTGCCTGTTCCCCTTAACCTGGTGGTCAAGACCACACCCAGCTCCATGCACAGCTTCTACGAGGTGAGCCGCGATTTCGCGCCGGGCAAATTTTGTCTCACCACTGTCGACACCATTTTCCGTCCCGAGGAATTCAAGGCTTACATCAAGGCTTTCGAAGCCGATGAGAATGCCGACGGATACATGGCAGTGACATCATTCATCGACGACGAGAAACCACTGTACATCGATACCGACAGCTCCATGCGTATCACAGCATTCCGCGACAAGCCCTGGGACGGTGTGAGATACATCTCCGGAGGCATATACGGTCTCACCACTCCGGCATTGCGCGTACTTGAGCAGTGCATGGAACAAGGTGTGTCACGAATGCGCAATTATCAGCGTGCGCTTGTCGATGCCGGTCTTGACCTCAAAGCATTCGCATTCAATAAGATTATCGACGTGGACCATGCCGGCGACATTGCCACCGCCGAGGATTTCCTCCGTTGATAGTCGAAAGTATAATAAGACTCAATCATTTAACTCACCATAAAGATATGGCAGATATAAAAATAGCGGGTATCATGAGGGCCGGTGCCTTCTCTCCCAACCATATTGGCAACGATGCCGCCATATTCAACCTTGTCGCCGACCAGCTGCGCAAACGCGGTTGTGAAGTCAACACATATTCCGAGGAGCAGCTCATTGCCGGACAGGTCAATGAGGAGATTATTGTCAACATGTGCCGCGAACAGCGCTCCATAGAGCTGTTGCAGCAGAAGGAGGATGCCGGCGCGCTTGTGATAAACTCTGGCTACGGCATCGAGAACTGCACTCGCGAACGCATGACACGCATACTCATAGGCAGCAACATACCTTATCCCGAAAGCCTGATAGTCAATACCGACGAGGGCATTAAGGACGCTTTGGTCAAAGCCGGATTCTCTCAGTGCTGGATTAAACGTGGCGACTTCCATGCCATGCACAAAGAGGACGTGAGCTACGTGCGCCACACCGAAGAAGCCCAGGAAGTGCTGCAGGAATATTTCCTGCGCGGCATCAAACGTGCCGTAATCAACCGCCACCTCGTAGGCGACCTCATAAAATTCTACGGCGTGCAGGGTACCCCGTTCTTCTTCTGGTTCTATCCTTTCGACGAAGGACACAGCAAATACGGGCATGAAGCCATCAACGGCAGGTCCAAAGGCATTGAATTTGACATTAACCGCCTGCAGAGGATATGCCAGAGTGCATCAGAGGTACTTGATGTCAAGATTTACGGTGGCGACTGTATCGTATCGCCCGAAGGCGACATCCGTATCATAGACTTCAACGATTGGCCAAGCTTCGCGCCGTGCCGCACCGAAGCCGCCCCGCATATAGCGCGGTGCATAATGAACGCCATCAAAGCATTTAAATCATGAAAGAGGAAGAATCACAGATTAAAGCCGATACACCTCAGGCTACAGCCGTAAGCGATTATCGCGCATCGCTGAAATCCATGGACACGGAGGAGGGGATTGACCTCGCTTTCTACCGTCCCATTGGCTATGCCTGGGCTTGTCTTGCTAAAAAACTCGGCGTTACACCTAATGTTATCACCATAGCATCCATATTCTTAGGTATAGGTGCCGGAGTGGCATTCTACTACAGTAATTTGTGGATTAACGTTGTGGGTATGCTGCTGCTTATATGGGCAAACTCATTCGACAGTGCCGACGGTCAATTGGCACGCATGACCAAGCAATACTCACGGCTCGGCAGGATACTCGACGGTCTGAGCGGTGACATCTGGTTTGCCACAATATACGTGGCAATCTGTCTGCGCGAGAATGCCACATCCGATTTCTTCATGGCTCATCCTTGGGTGATATGGGTGGTGGCGGTGGTCACCGGTCTATGCCATGCCAAGCAAGCCGCCATGGCAGATTACTACCGTCAGTTCCACCTCTATTTCCTTAAAGGAGAGCAGGGGAGTGAGCTTGACAATTCCTCCGACCTGAAAGAAAGATTGGCTGAATTGTCCTGGAAACATGATTTCTGGAAAAAACTCACACTTACATTCTACACCAATTACACGGTCAATCAGGAATCCAACACACGTGCCATGCAGCAGTTGCGTGCCGAATTGCGGCTAAGATTCCCGTCGGGCATCATACCGCAAAGTTTCCGTGACGCATTCCGGCGCAAGAGCCTGCCGCTCATGAAGTACACCAACATCCTTTCATTCAATTGGCGCACTATAGCATTGTTCACATCGCTGTTCCTGCAGATGCCTTGGCTGTACTTCGCATTCGAGCTTACGGTATTGAATTTTCTTCTCATAATGATGGTGGTACGCCACGAACGTTTCTGCCGTACATTCACACGCGAACTGAAAGATGGAAAATATTAAAGGCATTATATTCGATTACGGTGGCACTATCGACAGCCGTGGTGTACACTGGAGTGAGATTATCTGGGACGGATATCAGGCGGTGGGTGTGCCCGTCGACAAGCAGATATTTCGCGATGCGTATGTTTATGCCGAACGCGAGCTCGCCCGCACACGCCACATATTGCCACATCATACCTTCCACGACCTGTTGCTCATAAAAATGCGCATAGAACTTGGCTATCTTGTCGAGACAGGCGCACTCCCTTCCAAGGCATTGGAAGAATATGCCGCACCGATAGCCGGTTACTGCTACGACGCTGCACGCAATTCCATTGCCGACGCACGTCTCGTTCTTGAAGCATTGTATCAGAAATACCCGATGGTGCTGGTATCCAATTTCTATGGCAACGTCGAAGCGGTGCTGGAGGATTTTGACCTGAGACGCTATTTCCGCTCCATTATAGAGAGTGCCGTGGTAGGGGTGCGCAAACCCGACCCGCGTATATTTCAACTCGGCGTCGATGCCCTCGGACTCACACCTCAACAGGTTCTCGTAATAGGCGACAGCTACAAGAAAGACATTGTTCCCGCCGAGAGCATAGGATGCAAAGTGGCTTGGCTTAAAGGTAAGGGATGGACTGCCGAAGAAGACGCTGTGGTGCATCCGGCTATTATTGCAAGACTCGACGAGGTTCTTGATGTAGCATTATAATTCATTAACTCTTTACTTATTATTTTAATATTTATTTATCACTTCACGCCTAAAAATGGCATTATTTGACTTAGGTTAACATAAATAAGAAAATATTAAAGTAAAAAATTTTTGCATTTAAAAAGTTACGTGTACTTTTACACGCATTTATTGCCGCAGTTGGCTCATTTGCCTTTCTGCACCTTAATTTAGATTATAACATAATATCATTTTTACTATCGGTAAATCATGAAATCAACCAATGTAAAACCCGCCGAAGGTAAACTCGGTGTCCTCGTGGTAGGACTTGGAGCTGTTAGCTCAACTTTCATGACCGGTGTGCTCATGGCACGCAAAGGTCTTGCCAAACCCGTTGGCTCTATGACTCAATACGATAAGATTCGTGTGGGCAAGGGTGCTGAAAAGAAATACCTTAAATACGATGAAATCGTGCCCATGGCTAAATTGGACGATATCGTATTCGGTGCTTGGGACGTATATCCCGCAAATGCTTATGAAAGCGCTATCAACTGCGAAGTTTTAAAGGAAAAAGATATCAATCCCGTTAAGGACGAGCTCGAAGCTATCAAGCCCATGAAGGCTGCTTTCGACCACAACTATGCAAAACGTCTCGACGGTGAAAACATCATGGTGGGCAAAACCCGCTGGGAAATGGCAGAACAGCTCCGCGAGGACATCCGCAACTTCAAGAAAGAAAACAATCTTGACCGCGTTGTAGTACTCTGGGCTGCTTCTACCGAAGTTTACGTTCCCGTTGACGAACAGGTTCACGCTACCGTTGAATCTCTCGAAGCTGCTATGAAAGCCGACGACAAGGAACACATCGCTCCCTCTATGTGCTATGCTTACGCTGCTTTGAAGGAAGGTGCTCCTTTCATCATGGGTGCCCCCAACACTACTGTTGACATCCCCGCTATGTGGGAACTCAGCGAACAGACTGGCATGCCTATCTCAGGTAAGGACTTCAAGACCGGTCAGACTTTGGTTAAATCAGGTTTCGCTCCCATCATCGGCACTCGTTGTCTCGGTCTCTCCGGTTGGTTCTCTACCAACATCCTCGGTAACCGCGACGGTCTCGTGCTTGACGAACCCGCCAACTTCCGCACCAAAGAGGTTTCGAAACTTTCAACTCTCGAATCTATCCTCGTGCCCGAAGAACAGCCCGACCTCTACACCGATTACTACCACAAGGTCCGCATCAACTACTATCCCCCGCGCAACGACAACAAGGAAGGCTGGGACAACATCGACATCTTCGGATGGATGGGATACCCCATGCAGATTAAGATTAACTTCCTCTGCCGCGACTCTATCCTCGCTGCTCCCTTGTGTCTCGACCTCGTATTGCTCAGCGACCTCGCTGCTCGTGCTGGACGTCACGGCATACAGCGCTTCTTGAGCTTCTTCCTCAAGAGCCCGATGCACGACTACACCAAGGGCGAAGTACCCGTCAACCACCTCTTCCAGCAGTATGTAATGCTGAAAAACGCTATCCGCGAAATGGGTGGATACGAAGCCGACGAGGAAATCGACTAATCCGATCAACCTCCCTTTCAACTATAAATTCAATGTTAAGGGCGCACCATTACGGTGTGCCCTTAATTTTTTTGCAATTTTTTTATCGCACAAAAGTGCAAATTCGCATGAAATCGCCTCAAACACGATATTAAATTTGCCGTATGAAAACACACATTGCATTTTTAGGATTAGGATTAGGATTTTTGCTGGCAGTGGGAGGTTGCCGCGCCAAACGTCACGATTCAGCTACTTACCGACAGGATTACGCCATGTCTCAGGATAGGGGAGAGGTCGGCGTACACACATCTGTACGTTTCGATTCTTTGATTGATTTGGGTGATTGGCAGTGGGATAGTGTAACATACTTTCTACGTTACGACAGCGTTAACCGACCTTTGGTCACTGTCACAGCCAAGAAAGCATCGTTGCATAAAACGACTGTAGCTACAAGCTCTGTTTCCGAACATATTTCCGACACATCTTTTATACACATCCGCGCTGACACAGAGACTATATCGGAGAGTCTCACCCACAGTGTTACAGATTATTCTCCGCAATGGTTAAGACGGCTCGCCGTTACTGCCGCTATCGCAATCTTGATGGTTCTTTTGTGGAGAAAACTGATTAAACGGTAATATGGATTACTTACCTTTGTCCATCTCGGCAATCTCCACGAAATAGACTGAGCCGACAATCATCGCCATCGAAAGAATCTGCCACCAACTGAAATGGTCTTGTCCCAAAATGTAGCTCACCACGGCGGCAACCACCAGTATCAGATAACCGTAAAGCGCCACAACGGTGGCAGTAAGATTGCGCAATCCCACGGCAAGCAACAGATAACTTATCGATGTAGGGAACAGCAGAACGAACAGAAGGGCAAGCATAGGCGTGGAAAACAGACCTTGCGACAGTACCGGGGCATCCCAGCCGGTAAAGCACAGCATCACCAATGCTGAAAACGCACCGCCGGCAAAGGTCCATTTTGACACCGTGATTGTATCGATTTTCTTAAGCAACAGTTTTTCGAGCACGAGATACACCGCATACAGTACCGACGAAGCCAGACAATACATATTGCCCTTCACGGGATCCGCAGCCACATCGCTCGCGTGCTGCGTAAGAATTATAATCAGTGCGCCGGCAAGACCGAGCAGTATCCCACCTATTTTGCTTAACGTGACCTTGTCATGCAGGAAACACACACAGATTATAAATACCCACACCGGCTGCATACTTATGAATATCGATGATGAGATAGGAGTAGTGTAGGTGAGTCCCTTGAGCAGGCAAAACATGTATCCGAACACGCACACCGCGCCAAGCATGAACAGCATCAGTCGCTGCCTGACCGTGATTACCGACGCGTGTTTACGGGTAAAGATTCCGGTTATCCAGAAAAATGCGCTGCCGAATACGAGTCTCATCACCACTCCCGAATAGGCGGACATCCACACCGGAAGCAAATAACGCAAGGCATTCTCGTTGAGTCCCGAAAACGTCTTGGAGATGAACATCGCCACATTACCCTTGGTTTTACCATCCATATCTGTCATTTTTCAAATAGAAACGTCATCACACGCCGATTCGTTCTTACATTCCACACATATCCTGTAATTATTTTTAGGTATGGCACGGTTGAAGTTATTTACTTAATTTTGCCGGCGATAACACCAATTCAACAAACACCGATGAACACATCAGTAAAACGTATAACTGTCAATATTGTAAGTCTTGTCACCGTATTCCTCATGTTGGCTGCGGCTGCCATTATACGCGATTCTTCTATATTGGGACATAAGGTAGAATCCTCTGACGAAACCACCCCGGGGCAACAGGCAGAGACATTCAACCCCGACGGTACCGTAACCATAAACACCACATCCCTTACCGACAAAATAATAGGTTACGCCGGACCTGTACCGGTTGAGATAACCATCGCCGACGATAAAATCACATCCATAACTCCGCTTGACAACAATGAGACACCCGGATTCTTCAAACGTGTCACATCTTCTGACATACTTGAATCCTGGATCGGCAAATCGCCCGAACAGGCTCTGGCAACCGAAGTCGATGCCGTTACCGGCGCCACATACTCTTCAAAAGCCCTCATCACCAACGTTCAATACGGATTACAGTATTACCTCAATAACGACATAAAAGCGAAGGCACCTGCACAGGCTGCACCGCGTGACATTAAATTCTACTGCATACTTGCGGTCGTGATACTCGCCGGTATAGTACCGTTGTTTACCAAAAACAAACGTTACCGTACGCTCCAGCAGATACTCAATACCGCCATATTAGGTTTCTGGGGCGGAACATTCATTGACTACACCATGATGCTCGGTATCATGTCCAACGGCATAACGGCTGCCGCATCTGTCACAACGCTGCTTCTGCTATTCATAGCATTCATTTATCCGCTGTTCGGCAAAAGCGGTTATTACTGCGCTTGGGTATGCCCCCTCGGTTCCATACAGGAACTTGCCGGAAAGTGCAATCCCAATCATAAGATTCATCTTTCACCGCGTATGATATCGGCTCTCAACCGTTTCAGATATTTCCTCTGGTCACTGCTCATGCTCATGCTTTGGACCGGACTGTTCATGAGCTGGATTGACTACGAGCTGTTCACGGCATTCATGGTACGTGAAGCTGCATTGGGAGTTGTCATAGCAGGGGCTTGTTTCGTATTGCTGTCCTTATTCATTACTCGCCCTTACTGCCGTTTCGTGTGCCCCACAGGTACCATCCTTAGAATATCGCAGAATACCGACAATAACTGAATAAAAAACAACACTAAAAAAACTATACAATCATGAAAACATCCTATCTTTTAAATATCCTTTTGGCAGTTGCATTGGTTATATTATCAGTAAAAATAGTTTACACCGGAAATACTGATGATATGAACAACGAAATCACAACACAACAGGACCAGAACATAGCTTTGGAGAATATTCTCACCCGAAGCAGCGTACGCGCATACACTGACCAAGCCATCTCCAACGAACAAATCGACACTCTTATGCGCGCCGCAATGTCGGCACCTACAGCCGTCAACAAGCAACCTTGGCAATTCCTGGTCATAACCGACCGTGCCATACTCGATTCCATAGCCTCCAACTTCAAGAACATACACATGGCACAGCACGCACCTCTCGCAATCGTTGTGTGCGGTGACCTTGACAAAGCTCTTGAGGGTGATGCGCAGTCCTACTGGATTCAGGATTGCTCGGCTGCGACAGAGAATATCCTGCTTGCCGCGCACGGAATGGGATTAGGTGCTGTATGGTGCGGCATATACCCCATACAGCAGCGCGTCGACCTATTGCGCGACATGCTATCCATACCGTCAAATCTCATACCCCTCAACGTGATTCCTGTCGGATACCCCAAAGCTCCACAGAATCCGAAAGACAAATACGATTCCGCACGCATACACACCAACAGCTTTCAATAACCGCACTATGGACAACATACGACAGATATACTTTGCCGGCGGATGCTTTTGGGGAACGGAACATTTCTTCAAATTGATAACCGGAGTCACCGACACAGAGACCGGTTATGCCAATAGCCTGATTCCCGATCCTACATACAAAGAAGTCTGTACAGGCGCTACCAATGCTGCCGAAACCGTATGCGTTCAATATGATTCCCAACAGATATCTCTGCGCGAACTTATCCTGCTTTATTTTGCCACCATCGATCCCACATCTCTCAACCGGCAGGGCAACGACCGTGGAACGCAATACCGAACAGGCATCTACTATACCGACCCCGCCGACCGTCCGGTCATAGAGGAATGTATCAATGAGCTTTCAGCACATTATTCCGAACCGATAGCTGTAGAATGTGCTGAACTTGAAAATTTCTATCCCGCGGAGGATTACCATCAGGACTACCTCGACAATAATCCGTCGGGGTATTGCCATATAAGTCCGGGGTTGTTTGAACTCGCGCGCAACTATTCTCCACGGTACCGCACACCCTCTGCTGCTGAATTGAAGCAAACCCTCACACCCATACAATACGAGGTGACGCAAAACGGCGCAACCGAGTACCCGTTTACCGGAGAATACACCGATACCTTCGAACCGGGCATATATGTTGACATCACCAATGGTCAGCCGCTGTTTATATCCACCGACAAATTCCATAGCGGATGTGGATGGCCGGCATTCTCCCGTCCGATAGCAGAATGGAACGTTACCGAACACATCGATACCTCACATGGTATGACACGCACGGAAATACGTAGCGCCACAAGCGGCTCACACCTCGGACATGTATTTCCCGACGGACCCCGGTCATCAGGCGGTATGCGCTACTGCATAAACAGCGCCGCACTCAGATTTATCCCTGAATCCCGTATGCGGCAGGAAGGCTACGGCGAATACTTGCACCTGCTTGACCATTGATTACCTCCGTTCCCTCCCATTACATTATATCGATTAAGTGGTTCGGATAAATGAGTTAATGTTTATTTGAGACACTTATATAGTCGGTTACATTATATATTTCAGCTTTTTCAATTATTACCTCGGCAAAGCTTACACCACATCCCTACTTTTTTGTAATTTTGCGGATTATGGAAAAAAAGGACGCAATAGTGGTGTACGGCGCATCAAGCGAAAATATCGCCGACAATTATAAATCGGCGGCTCATGAACTCGGTAAACTTATAGCCGCAGCAGGAAAAACTCTTGTTAGCGGAGGTGGCAAGGCAGGTCTTATGAAAGCTGCAATAGACGGTGCCACAAGCAATGGCGGTACCACTATAGGCGTGTTACCTCAATTCATGATAGAGCGCAAATGGCAACATCCGGGATTGACCGAGATTATAGCGACTCCCGATATGCACACGCGCAAACGCACCATGGCTGAACTGAGCATGGCTGCCATAGCTTGCCCCGGCGGATGCGGCACATTCGAGGAGCTGATGGAAATAATTACATGGCGCCAACTCAATCTCTACCATGGACAAGTGGTGATATTGAATACCGACGGCTACTACGACCCGCTCATACAGATGTTGCAGCGTACCATCGACCAAGGATTCATGCGTGGCGACCACGCCGGATTATGGCATGTGGCTTCAACACCCGCACAAGCCTTGGAAATGGCATTGATGCCATGTGACATTTCGGAATTCACACAAAAGATACATTAACGCACACCCGCACAATGCCTATAACCGACGCACATTACGCTCCGGCACTACAGCTCATGCCATTCGACACACTGCACTGCAGTGAGACCGAAGCTCCGTCGGCATACAGCGAACGGTCAATCACAGTTACCGGCAGGATTCCGTACACCGAAGGACTTCCGTGTGAACCGCGCACACTTCTTCCAGGCTATGATACGGGGGTGATGTGCATGCTCATTGTGCTGTTTCTCATCATAACGGCTAATTTTCGACATTACTCCACTTTCATCAAGACCTTCGCGCAAAACCTTTTCACAGTACGAAGCCGCGCCAACGCATTCGACGAGCACCATACTATGAGTGAGACACGCGTACTCGTATCACTGATCATGCTGGTGTGCGTATGCGAAGGAATACTTGTATTCAGTGCACTCTCCCTGACACACACCATATCCGATACATTCCTTACCATAGGTGCCATCACTGCTGCGACATCCATATATTACCTTTGGCAACTCGCAGTCTACCGTATGGTAGGATATGCATTCACATCCCCCAACCACTCCACACAATGGATAAAAGGATTCAATGCATCCCAGTCATTGCTGGGAATAGTACTCGTGATACCGGCACTTCTCGTACTGTTCAATCCGGGCATGGCACCGCTGTGTGTAAGCATAGGTATATTGCTCTATTTCATTGCCAGAATTATATTTATAGCTAAAGGTTTTAGAATTTTTTATAACAATTCTTTCTCCTTGATGTACTTTATTTTGTACCTTTGCAGCTTAGAAATTATACCGCCCCTTTTGATGTATAAAGCGGCACTCTTTCTCATTCCTATTCTTTGAAATTTAATTTGAGCCAAGCGTGAAAGTTAAAAAAGTATTAGTATCTCAACCGAAACCCTCGTCGGAGAAGTCGCCTTACTATGAAATAGCCGAGAAATACGGTGTACAGATTGAATTCCGTCCATTCATTAAAGTTGAAGGACTCACCGCAAAGGAATTTCGCCAATCTAAAATTTCTATCACTGACTTCACCGCAATTATATTTACCGCACGCACAGCGATAGACCATTTTTTCCGTCTGTGCGAAGAGATGCGTGTCAATATACCCGACACCATGAAATATTTTTGCACCACTGAGTCTATAGCTCTTTATCTACAAAAATATATCGTGTATCGCAAACGCAAGATATTCCACGGCACAACCGGCAAGCTCGATGGCTTACTTCCCGCCTTGGTAAAGCACAACAAGGAAAAATACCTTTATGTGGTAAGCGACGTACACAAAGATGATACCAATATCTTGGACAGCAACAAAATCAATTATACCAAAGCTGTGATGTACCGTACTGTAAGCAACGATTTCGGTCCTGACGAACCGTTCGACTACGATATGCTCCTTTTCTTCAGCCCCTCCGGTATAGCATCATTATTGAAGAATTTCCCCGAATTCAAACAAGAGGATATCAAAATAGGCTGCTTCGGCACCACGACTGCTCAAGCAGTGAAAAACGCCGGTTTACGTCTTGACATGGAAGCTCCGTCAGTAAAGGCTCCGTCTATGACTGCCGCACTTGACCTGTTCCTTAGCGAGGAATCTAAAAAGTAACTTTACCGCACACATCCGATTGACAGGCTATAGACTATACAAAAAAGAAAAACTTTGCAGTCTGACTGCTATAGAATCACTGTTCGCGCCCACCGCTACAAAGGCCGGCGCGAACAATAGTATTATCGCCTATCCATGGAGAGCGGTATGGCGTGTCAATGACATCCGATGTGTGAAGTGTCCGCAATTTCTCATAACCGTACCCAAAAAAAGACTGCGTAAAGCCGTTCAGCGTGTGACCATGCGCCGACGTATGCGCGAAGCATACAGATTGCACCGCAATCTGCTTCCGGAATCAACACCGGTAGACATAGCCTTTATCTATGTGGCAAACGACCTTACCGATTACAGGCATACTAAAAAATCCATAACCAAAATACTCAACGGTATAAAGGCTCAACTCGACAAAGACCCTTCACAACCCTGATATGTTACGACGCATATTCATACTGCCCATACGGTTCTATCAATTATGCATATCACCAATGCTTCCGGCTTCATGCCGGTTTACACCCACATGCAGTCAATATGCAGCGGAAGCCATAATCAAACATGGCATATTTAAAGGCACATACCTTGCCATACGTAGAATATTACGTTGCCACCCATGGGGAGGACATGGTTATGACCCTGTACCATGAACATAATAACAGACATACATACACATCATCCAAAACCGGACGCAATAGTAGATATCGGCACGGGAAATAAAAATCTGCCAGACGGATTCTTAGGTTCGGCAGGCGTACATCCCTGGCACTCCGACCAAAAAATAGATTGGGATAAACTCTCACAACTAATATCTTCTCCTTACATAGTGGCAATAGGGGAGTGCGGTCTTGATGCACTACATGGCGCTGATATGGATACACAGATTAGAATCTTTGAAAAACATATTGAGCTCAGCGAACAGTTACACAAACCTCTTATTCTACATTGTGTACGCACACATGCAAAAATATTGGAAATGCACCGCAGCATAAAACCCCGGCAGGAATGGATATTCCACGGCTTCAGATTACGTCCGACAATAGCTGCCGCCCTGCTATCGGAAGGAATAAATCTATCCATAGGAGAACATTTCAATGAACAATCCTTAAAAATCATACCTGAAGAACGATTGTTCCTGGAAACCGACGAAAGTTTATTGACCATACAAGATATAGCATCGCACATAAGCAAAGCAGTTAACCTTATACCGGACTATATTGTTAATATTTCGGTTAATAATATCAAACGTGCATGTAAATTATAATTTGCCGTCACGTTATAGCCATTTGACCTACTATTACTAAATTTGCAACAAAATAATTGCATCACCCCTTATAACTGAATAACATGAAAGTAATAAATTTTGCCGATACCCCATCATTGGTCAACCAATACATGACCGAACTGCGCGACGTGAACATTCAGAAAGATATGCTGCGTTTTCGCCGCAATCTCGAACGTATAGGAGAAATCATGGCATACGAGATAAGCAAAACCATCAACTACGCCACAGTAACAGTAGACACTCCTCTCGCTCCAGCCATATGTGAGGTGGTGGATGAAAAATTGGTACTTGCCACCATATTCCGCGCAGGTGTTCCTTTTCACAAAGGATTTCTGGACTATTTCGACCACGCTGAAAATGCTTTCGTATCAGCTTACAGAAAATATAAGGAGAAAGAAAATTTCGATGTGTTCATTGAATATATAGCATCACCTCGTCTCGAAGGAAAAACACTCATCATAGCCGACCCGATGCTTGCTACAGGAGCATCAATGGAACTAAGCTATCGCGCACTGCTCACCAAAGGCATTCCCGACAAGATACACGTGGCATCCGTCATAGCATCACGCAAAGCCATCGATTATGTGAAATCGACATTCCCCGAAGATAAGACAACTATATGGGTAGGAGCAATAGACGATGAAATTAACTCCCATTCATATATAGTACCCGGATTAGGTGATGCAGGAGATCTTGCTTACGGCATCAAGGAATAACAGAACCCACACAAAACAATTATAATAATGACAATTATTATAATGATAGCTTGGACCTGAAATCCAAGCTATTTTTCATATAAGAAACCATGTAAATTTACACTGTTGATAACACTGTTGATAATATTAAATAACGATTGGTAACATTATAGCAACTTAATTTGCATTTAACACTTGCAACGGCATATAACCATTTCAATGCATACCCAAAGAAAGTTAACACAAACATCTGACACGCTTTTTAACCGGTATTTCAACAGTAATCAACGGAAATATGGAGGAAAGTTACTAACTTTGCATATTATAAACATGATGTTGATAACCTATTTAATAGGCTAATATACAAACCAATCGCATGTTAATAATTAAAGAATATGGTTTGATAACATATTAATAACCTAAAAAGCAAGAAACAGGCTTAAAAGTTATTTCAAATATTTACAGTCATTACTATTATTCTTTAAAGAGATTTTTTGAAAAACTTAAAACTTAAATAGTAATATATGAATGTGGATAAAGGCTATGTGGATGTCCCCGTTGAATCCGGAATCAATCTCAAGGATGAAATTCTGAGATTGAAAAAAGAGAAGGGCGCGGTGATAATGGCGCATTACTATCAGAAAGGCGAGATTCAGGATATAGCCGATTATATAGGCGATTCTCTCGCTTTGGCTCAGATTGCGTCAACTATCGATGCCCCCGTGATAGTATTGTGCGGTGTCCACTTCATGGGCGAAACCACAAAGATATTATGTCCTGATAAGAAAGTACTCGTTCCGGATCTCAATGCCGGATGTTCGTTGGCTGACAGTTGTCCGGCAGATGAATTCGGAAAATATATAAAGGAACATCCGGGACACACTGTGATAAGTTATGTCAACACCACAGCACAAGTGAAAGCGCTTACTGATGTAGTGGTGACTTCCGGAAATGCCAAGGAGATTGTGGATAGTTTTCCTAAAGACGAGAAAATAATATTTGGTCCCGACCGTAATCTTGGCAATTATATAAATTCGGTTACTGGACGCAATATGTTGTTGTGGGATGGTGCGTGTCATGTTCATGAGCAGTTCTCGCTGGAAAAGATACTTCAGCTTAAAGCCGAACATCCGCAGGCTAAATTGCTCGTGCATCCTGAATGTAAGAAGCCGTTACAGCTCATAGCTGATAAAATCGGGTCTACAGCCGTATTGCTTAAATATGCGTGCGAATCGCCCTACAGTGAGTTTATCGTAGCTACTGAGAGCGGCATACTTCATGAGATGCGCAAGAAGTGTCCTGAAAAGACATTTATAGCAGCTCCTCCTGCCGACAGTACATGTGCATGCAATGACTGCTCGTACATGAAACTCAATACCATGGAGAAGCTGTACAATTGTCTCAAATATGAGTTGCCAGAGGTTGAAGTATCGGAGGAACTGATAGCAAAAGCCCGTCGTCCGATTGAGCGTATGCTTGAACTTTCGGCTGGATTAAAGAAATAATAATAACACATATATAATATATACCCAACGTATGGAATACAATCATAAAAATATAGAACAGCGCTGGCAGCAGTATTGGCGTGAGAATAAAATATACAAGACGGAGATAAATAAAGATAAGCCGAAATTCTACGTACTTGATATGTTCCCCTATCCATCGGGTGCAGGACTGCATGTAGGCCATCCGCTCGGATATATAGCTTCAGATATTTATTCGCGATACAAACGTTTGCAGGGTTTCAATGTGCTTCATCCTATGGGATATGATGCCTACGGCTTGCCAGCTGAACAATATGCCATACAAACCGGACAACACCCCGAGATTACAACGCGTAACAATATAGCCCGTTACCGTTCGCAATTGGATAAGATAGGTTTCTGCTATGACTGGGACCGTGAGATTAAGACATGTGATCCCGAATATTACAAATGGACACAATGGGCTTTCATAAAGATGTTCAATCATTATTATGATACCGCATTACAGAAAGCCATGCCTATAGACGCTCTGATTGAAAATTTCAACGAGCGTGGAACTGAAGGTATCAATGCCGCTTGTTCCGAAGACCTTTCGTTCACTGCCGACCAATGGAAAGCGATGGATGAAAAGCAGAAGAGCGACACGCTTATGAACTACCGTATAGCCTATCTTGGTAACACAATGGTCAATTGGTGTCCTAAGTTAGGTACCGTACTTGCCAATGATGAGGTGAGCGAAGGTGTATCTATCCGTGGTGGCTATCCGGTTGAACAGAAATTGATGTACCAATGGTGTCTGCGTGTATCAGCTTATGCACAGCGTTTGCTTACAGGTCTTGATACCATAGATTGGACAGATTCATTGAAAGAGACGCAGCGTAACTGGATAGGACGTTCCGAAGGTGCTGAAATGATATTTCCCATTGATGGATCGGATGTGGAATTGCAGATATTCACCACACGTGCCGATACTGTATTTGGTGTTACATTCATGGTACTCGCTCCCGAAAGTGAGTATGTGGATATGGTCACTACACCGGATTGCAAAGAGGCTGTAAAGGAATACATAGACAGCATAAAGCACAAGACAGAACGCGAACGCATGATAGATAAGAAAGTATCAGGTGTATTCACCGGTGCTTATGCCATAAATCCGTTATCCGGTAAAAAGATACCGGTATGGGTGAGCGATTATGTATTGGCAGGCTACGGTACGGGAGCTATTATGGCAGTTCCTGCTCATGATAGCCGAGACTATGCTTTCGCGCGTCATTTTGATTTACCTGTGATACCGCTTATAGAGGGTGCGGATGTAAGTGAGCAGAGTTTTGATGCCAAAAGCGGCAAAATGATAAACTCGGCATGCGAGGGACTTGACCTTAACGGACTGGATGTGAAGGATGCCATTGCAGCCACTAAAAAATATATAGCAGACAAGGGCATAGGTAAGGTTAAGGTAAATTATCGTCTGCGCGATGCCATATTCAGCCGTCAGCGTTATTGGGGTGAACCTTTCCCTGTATATTACAAAGATGGTGTACCTTACATGATGGATGAAAAAAATCTTCCGTTGCTTCTGCCTGAAGTGGACAAATATTTGCCCACGGAAAGCGGTGAGCCTCCATTAGGTCGTGCTAAAAACTGGACATCAGCAGAAGGTTATCCTATAGAATTATGTACCATGCCCGGATTTGCCGGTTCATCAGCCTACTATCTGCGATATATGGACCCGCATAATAACGATGCGTTGGTATCGGAGGAAGCCGATGCTTACTGGCGCAATGTGGATTTATATATAGGCGGTACGGAACATGCCACCGGTCACCTTATATACAGCCGTTTCTGGAATAAATTTCTCTATGACCTCGGTGTGGTATGTGAGGAAGAACCCTTCAAGAAACTTATAAACCAGGGTATGATACAGGGACGAAGCAACTTCGTATATCGTATCAAGGACACAAATACATTTGTAAGCTACAATCTTCGCAAGGAATATGATGTCACCCCCATACATGTGGATGTCAACATTGTATCTAATGACATATTGGATACTGAAGCTTTCAAAAAATGGCGCCCTGAATTTGAAACTGCTGAATTTATATTGGAGGATGGCAAGTATGTATGCGGTTATGCTGTTGAAAAGATGTCAAAATCCATGTTCAACGTGGTTAATCCCGACGATATAGTGGACAAGTACGGTGCTGATACGCTTCGTCTGTACGAGATGTTCCTTGGTCCTCTTGAGCAGAGCAAACCATGGGATACTAATGGCATAGACGGTGTTAACCGATTCTTGAAAAAGCTTTGGTCTTTGTTCTATAAGGGTGACCAATGGTTAGTGACTGATGACGAGCCTACAAAAGAATCGTTAAAGTCCATCCATAAACTCATAAAGAAAGTTACCGGTGATATAGAGAATTTCTCTTACAATACTTCCATCAGTGCATTTATGATATGTGTAAATGAACTTACTCAGCAACGCTGTCATAATAAGTCTGTACTCGAACAATTACTTATAGTACTTGCACCCTTCGCTCCTCATATCACTGAGGAACTGTGGCATCAGATTGGTCATGAAACTACTGTTTGTGATGCGCAATGGCCTAAGTACAACGAGGATTATCTTAAGGAAGATAATGTTACGTATGCGGTATCGTTCAACGGTAAGGCACGTTTCAATATGGAGGTTGCTGCTGATACTCCCCGTGAGGAGGTTGAACGAATGGCATTGGAAAATGAAGGTTCCGCAAAATGGATAGGTGATAAGTCCATACGCAAGATTATAGTGGTACCCGGTAAGATAGTTAACATTGTAATCGGATAATATACAATAATAATTCACGTTATATTATTTACGATAAATACTTTAATAACAAGAATATCACATGACAGTTAAAAGAGAAATAGTATTTGCCACAAATAACGCACACAAACTTTCTGAGATAAGGGAAATAATGGGCGAGGAGTGGCATGTGCTTTCACTTTCCGACATAGGATGTGATGTGGATATTCCGGAAACTGCCGATACTCTTCAAGGAAATGCTGAAATAAAAGCACGATTCATAAAGGAGCATTACGGATATGATTGTTTTGCCGATGATACCGGTCTTATGGTTGATTCCCTTGGCGGAGCTCCAGGGGTGTATTCCGCCCGGTATGCAGGCAGCAATCATGATTCCGTTGCCAATATGAATCTTTTGCTTGAAAATATGAAAGGAAAAAAAAATCGTAAGGCTCATTTTTCAACTGTCATAGCATTGATAATAGGTGACACCGTAAGGTTCTTTGAGGGTAGAGTCGATGGAGTGATAACAGAGTCACCGACAGGTAATGGTGGATTCGGTTACGATCCTATATTCATGCCAGAAGAGTGCGAAGTTACTTTTGCGCTGATGAGTGCGGAAGAAAAAAACTCCATAAGCCATCGCGGTCGTGCCACAGCTAAATTGATTGAGTATTTGTCGCAGATTTAAAATAGAACGCGTAAATAATATACATGAAAAAAAATTGTACGGTCGTATTACTTATACTTTTTCTACTGATACCTATTTTAGGCATTGCCGAAAATAAGCCTATAGGTACATGGACGGTTTATCCATCATTTGCCGCACCGGCACAAAAAGTTATCGATACAGAAAATATGGTTTATTTTCTATCGGGAAATAAACTGTTTTCATACGATAAGAAGAATGATGAAAATTACAGCTACACTATTGGAAACAAACTTTCCGATAGTGACATAACTGATATATATTATAACTACGATAAGAATTATCTGTTTATAGCATATAAGTCAGGCAATATAGACTTGTTGTATTCCGACGGCAATGTAGTCAATATGTCGGATATAATGGATGCTTCCATAGATCCTCCGCTTACTATTAATTCCGTTGCTTTTGACGGTGACAGAATATATGTGGCAACTGTATTTGGTTTGGTGGTATTCAATGAAACGCGCCATGAAGTGATACAATCCGGCATATATAATCTTCCTATTAATGCCGTTACCATAATGGGTGATAATATTGTGATACACCAAGACAGATATTTCTGGTTTGCTGATAAAAACGGTAGCATAGTAAAATTTGACAAATTCAAGCAACTCTATAATTATACAGCTCCTAAGGAGTTGATACCCGTTTCTGACAACAAGTTGTTGGTGCGTATTGACGATGGTAATTATTATATAACTATGCATACCATCGATTTTGAAACCTGTAAGCAAGTGGGATGGAAAGGGTATAGACCGGCATCATATTACTACTCTACTTTTTCATATACTTCACGTGGTAAAGATGGAAGTATATATTTTGTAGACAATAACAAATTGTATGCTATTGATGGCGACTATACCGCTGCCACATTCACTCATTTATGCGATTTACCGGAAGAACTGAAAGGATGCAAAATAGGTACATACAACGGTGTTAACTCTATATGGTCATTGAACAAGGATGGTATATCATGCCACAGTATCAGTTCTGATGGTGGCTTGACGGTGAGAATGGAACGGTTCCGTCCTGAGGAATTTTCGGTAAATAGTGTATATTATTTCTATCCTACACTTGATGATAAATACCTATATGTTCAAAATTTAGGTTCCACTGCTTATAAATTTGAAGGTGGTACGGCTGGTACCAATGTAGCTCAAAATGCATCGAGAATCAATCTTAATACAGGTGAGATTGAAGACATGACTTTATATCCGGTGGATACCCGTCTTAATCAAAATCCAACGGCAGATTGGTACAAATATGCCACTACTCATACAGGGCTTGCATCAGACTCTAAAGACCCGGATACATATTTTCTGCCAACACGTAATGAAGGTTTATTTAAAGTAAATAATGGTAATTACGTGGGTAGATACGATGATACCAACTCTCCGGTAGTGCTTGCCGATAACAGATGGATTTTTTATGGTGCTACCATGGATCGGGGCGGTAATTTGTGGGTAATGACTGCTGATAGAACACAAAAACAGTTGCCACTTATAGTATTGCCGGCTGCAAAATGTAAGCTCAATCCTGAAGATGTGAAACCTGAAGATTGGATTATGCCAGATATATCATCGGTAGGCTATTGGGGTGGGCAGGATGCCGTATTTCTCAATTGCAAAAAATCCAATATGATATTTGTGGTTACACATAATGGTAATTATAATAATCAGTTATTTGCTTATGATACCCGTGGTACATTCAATGATTTTTCCGATGATAGATTCTACCTATGGGAATCGTTTATAGATCAGGATGGTAATAAGCTGGAGCCTGCACGAAAAAATTGTCTTGTGGAAGATCATGATGGTAAGGTGTGGATAGGTACCAATGAGGGAGTTATTGAAATAGCCAATCCTTCAAATGCCATCAACCCGTCCATGACTGTAAATCATATCAAAGTTCCGCGCAATGACGGTACCAATACTGCTGATTATTTGCTTGGTACTGACAATGTGATGTCAATATCGGTGGATGCGTCCAACCGCAAATGGCTTGCCACATACGGTTCGGGGCTGTTTCTTGTATCTCCCGACGGACATGAGATTATAGAAAATTATACCAGCGATAACTCTCCATTGACTGACAATAATATAAATGCCGTATATGCCGATCCCAATAGTTCAACCATATACATAGGTCACCGTTCAGGTTTAATTACATACAGTACCGATGCTTCACCTGCTGAAGATGATTATTCCAATGTGTATGCGTTTCCTAATCCTGTGCGTCCCGATTATACCGGACCCATATATGTACGCGGATTAATGGATAACTCTCTTGTGAAGATAGCCGATGTCTCCGGCAATGTGATATTCCAAGGCCGTGCCGAAGGTGGTATGTTTGCGTGGGATGGATGCACTGCTTCCGGTAAGAGAGTGAAGACAGGTGTGTACTATGTGATGGTGTCGCAGAATGCTTCCGGTTCTGCATCGGGTGCTGTTACTAAAATAATGGTTGTGAATTAACAGTTGCGAGATATAATTGTTACTTTGTAAGTATTGATAACGAATACGATAAGAAATGGAACATAAACTCAGTTACCGTAACGAAGATGATAAATGCTATGGAGCTACCGGTATGGCAATAGCTGTGGTGGTATTTGATGGTGAGGATATGCTGTCGGCAGTTAATCTCGATGCTACGCCCGATAATGTACTTGAATTGTCTGAGGAATTTTATTTCGCCGGTAATCCCGGATTGTCGGCAAAAAGTGCATGGAACCGGATACTAAGTAACTTCAATCTCACCATGGCAACATCCATCGCTAATGTCATGTGTCGTAAGGTAGTGCTTGATAATGAAGCCGTGGATGCGGAAATAAAGCGTTTCTTACGCGATTTTATGCTCGATGAGGGTAAATCCACATGTGATCTCGATGAAGAGGAGACAGCGCGTTTATTTGATAAAAATTATACATATCTGCACCGTGTGTTCAATCACCATGGCGTCCAGGAAATAGCACATGATTTTGCCAATGTGCTGAAGCGTCGTCGTCGCATGACACGCATGGAGGTCATAGAGCAGCTGCGGGCACTCAGCATGCTTTAAAATATGGATGTGTCATCACAGAGAAAAGATACATTCCTGAAACATATAGCCTATTTGCAGATAATAGGTATAATTCTTGTAGTTTTTGGTCATTCATTCCATGAATATCCTGATGGTAGATTCGGAAATACCTTGCTCATTTATAGATTAATGAGTAGTTTCAGAATGCCATTGTTCATGTTTGTATCCGGTTTTCTGATGGTGTACACCACACGAAATAGAAATAAATCGCTAAATGATTTAGGTCTATTTTTCAGTAATAAGGTTAGACGTTTGTTATTGCCGTTGGCTTTTCTTACCGTGGTCACCTTTGTTCCAAGAGTACTGCTTTCTTCATTTGCCGATGAAGAAGTGAAATTTTCATTAGGTACACTATTAAGGTCCTTATTTTACAAGGATAGTCTTATAATACCCTTTTTCTGGTTTTTACATGCAAGTTTTATATTGTTGACTATAAACTATCTTGCTCTTACACTCGGTTCTATATTAAAAATCAGGGATTGGATAGTATATTCCGCGGTCACACTCATATTCGTGGTATTGGTATGCCTGCCTTGGAATTTTGGACAATTCCTATCGTTGTATAAGGTCAAGGATTTTGGTATTTATTTTGTATTGGGGGCGGTCTATTGTAGATATTCCGAATATGTGGACAGATATATCAATTGGTCTTCCACCAAGTTTTTTATCATGTCAGCAATATTATGGTCTGTGGCATTCTATTACTTTGAAGGCACATTATATATGCCTTTGTGTTCCATTGTCGGAATAGTTATGTGTATATCTTTTGCAAGAATACTGGAGTCTAACGACATAAAAATATTGGAACCATTTATAGGAGCCAATTACATGATTTTTCTTCTATCGTGGTATTTCAATATATTCTCACAGCAAGTATTGCACAGCTTCATGGATATGCCATGGTGGTTTTTCACTACTATATCTTTCGTTTCAGGTGTATATATGCCGTGGCTTATATACCGCTTTATGAAAAAGCATCATGCCGATAGCGGATTAGTGAGAGTGATGGCATTTCTTTTAGGACAATCATTTAAATCCCAAAATAAAAAGTTGACTGAGAAGGAATCTATTACAAGTATGGCATGATTACACCATCATGCCAAGGATTAGAGGTGACTCAGGTCCCATATTGAACAGCAGGTCGACTATGCTCATAGATGGGATAAATCCCAGTTTCTGTTTACGTACTTGATAATATTCTACTGTATTGGTCGGATATAGCTTCGTTTTTCTGTAATCATCTGATTCCAATTCCGTAGGCAAATCATTGAAATCAGTTTTATAAATTACAGTAGTGTCTATGCCCAGTAACTTGCGTATGGTGTGGTCAAGTCCATTGTTAAATTCAGTGATGCTTTTTCCTACCCATTGCTCGGAGTAAAAAGGTAGAAAATCATCAAGGTAATATTCAAAGAAGGGGGTACGTCCATACGCTGATTTTAGGGTGGTTAGATGTTGGTTCCACCAATGGTTGTGTCCCGATATCCTGATGTCGCTCCACAATGCCCCGCTCATGCTCACAGGTTTCTCTATGGGAACTGTAAGAGATATCGCACCATGAGTATCGGCGATGTCGCAACGATGCATGGTTTTGTGGCGTTTGTCAAATTTTAAGGTGTTGTCTACTACTGCTTCAGGATAAGCTGCCAACAATGCATAGTAGTCTATGCACGGTAGATATTCCGGTGCAAGTATTATACGGCGACCTTTGAATATGTAATCTGGACGTGACATCAGAATCCGGCGTTGGCATCTTTAAGGATGCGGTTCCAGCGTATGCCGCCATTAAGCAGCCCTTTGTCTTTATCGAACGATACGAGCACGCGCATAGGTTTACCCACTATGTGGTCTTCAGGTACAAATCCCCAGTATCGTGAATCAAGGGAGTTATCACGATTGTCGCCCATCATGAAATAGTAATCCATCATGAATGTATAAGTATCGGCCGGTTTTCCGTCGATATATACAGTCCCGTCCTTGATATATGCATCAGGATGGTATTCATAATTACGGATTACACGTTCGTATATGGCCCAATTCTCAGCATTGAGCTGTATAGTTTCTCCCTTCTTAGGTATCCAAAGTTCGCCGTAGTCGGCGCGTGTCCAATTGGCGCTGACGCCATCCGGAAAGAGATATTCTCCTTTGGGTGCCGGCATTTTCATAAGTTTCAATACCTCCGGATTGTCTTGAAGTGATTTTACCATGGACTGTGTCAATGGTGATACATATACCGGAGGTACTGAACCATCGGCATTGACAGTAAAACCTAAAAGTTTAAGACTTTCTATATCGGTTGGGGTCACTTTCACCTCATTACGGTCGTCTTTGGCTATCCCGAGTTTCTCCCAATCGAGATTGCTTAATGGACGGGAGGTCTGGAAATAGTAGTTGAACTGTACGTCGGTAGGCATGGGTTGTTTCTCACCATTGATGTATATCTGTCCGTCTACTATTTTTATGCGTTCTCCAGGAAGACCTACGGCACGTTTCACATAGTTTTCGCGGCGGTCCACCGGACGGTATATCACTTCACCGAACTCCTTTTCATTGGCAAGTATGGTTTCACGTCCGAACATTTTCACTAATGTATAATAATCCGGATTCTGTACTTTAAGAGCCACGGTATCACCGGCAGGGAAGTTAAATACCACGATATCGCCGCTTTCCACATCGCCAAGTCCTTTCAGACGGTGATATTTCCATTGCGGCCATTCTATATAGCTTTTGGTGTTGATGATAGGAAATGTATTCTGGACCAACGGAAAATGTATGGGCGTCATGGGCACACGTGGTCCGTATGCCATTTTGTTGACCCACAGATAGTCGCCAACGAGCAGTGATTTTTCGAGTGATGACGACGGTATCTGATAGTTCTGTCCTACGAATGTGAATACAAAATATACAAGTATGAGTGCATACACTATGGCATCGACCCAGCTCATAATAGTACGCACAGCTTTGTTTTTACTATTTTTCCACCAAGTGAAGGGTATATATCCGGTGATATATATGTCAAATAAAAGAGGTAGGAATATCAGCACCCACCAACTGCCGAGCCAAGCTACCCAGGCTATGAATATTGCTGTTACTATACCGAAACGTACCCAACGTGTGGTCTTGGTTTCCTTGATGCGGCGTTTCATATCGCTGATAAAGTTGGCTTTGCTTGTATCGGTCATTTGTCGTAGGGGCTTATTTATTGAATATATCTATCAGTTTTGTATTGGCTATGATGCGGTGCATGAGCATGTCCATGGTGAGAAATCCCGATTGTGTGGCGACCCATTCGGCTGCTACCACCGCACCGAGTGCAAATCCCTCCCGGCTCTTTGCTTCATGCTTTATCTCTATGCTGTCGACTTCGGAGTTCCAATTTATTATATGGGTTCCGGGTACCTCTCCCTCGCGCTTGTGATTTATGCGCATGGCACCGTCGGTGGGTTCTTCTTCGGTCCAGCCTGTTATACGTGCGCAGTTGTCTATGATGCCGTTGGCAAGTGATATGGCGGTACCGCTGGGGTGGTCAAGTTTGTGTACATGGTGTATCTCCGTCATCTCGGGAGTGTACTGGGTGAAGTTATCCATCAATGCCGCAAGGTATTTGTTCAAGGCAAAAAACAGGTTTACACCGATACTGAAGTTGGACGTCCAGAAAAAGGTGGCACCTGTATCCTCGCACATCTTCTTTACCTCATCTATGCGTGAAATCCAGCCGGTACTTCCTGAAACCACCTTCACGCCTTGTTCAAATGCCTTTACATAATTCTGAAAAGCGGTAGCCGGGGTCGTGAATTCTATAGCCACATCTGCACTTCGGAATGCGTCGGTATCGAAGTCGGATTGATTATCGATGTCTATTATTGATACTATCTCGTGGCCGCGTTGGCGTGCTATACGCTCTATGGTCTTACCCATTTTTCCGTAGCCTATAAGCGCTATTTTCATATCATCATGTTTTTTATGGTGCAAAAATACTGAAAAAACAGATGCAAATCACACTGACAAGTCCGTATTAACCTATCTGAGTTATAAAATTATATAAATAACGTGAGTTTGATAAAATGAATAAAAACAATATCATCAGATTGTCGAAAAGAACTATAAGGATTTATGAGATTCTTTTATTAATCGAATTAAGCAGGTTACAAAAAAGTTTACTAAATTTGGAGTTATGTCAACTTCAATGAACCATAACTGCTGTCAATTCGAGACAATCAGCTACATGGCTGGTGCAATTATACTCATGACATTGGTACTGTCGTTCACGTTTTCGGCTATAATTATGCTTGCCGGATTCAGTCAATGCGCATGGACATTTCCTCTATCGCTCATTTTGTCTACGGGGTATATATTTTCGGTTGACGTTGGAATCAAGATTCGCATACAGGCTATCGCTGCGGTGGTAGGATGTATAGGCTTGTCGATAGTTATGTGTGCATGGTTTGAGGATCCCTCTTATGACGGTAATACATATCATCAGGAGACCATTGCCCGTATACTTAGCAAATGGAATCCCTATTGGATGATTGACGACTTGCCCTCCGACATGAGTCCGTGGACTCGTCATTACGCCAAAGGGTTGGAAATTATCTCATCATCCATTGCTGCATTTACGGGGAGTATAGAGAGTGGTAAAGCTGTCAACCTCATGCTAATGTCAGCCACAGCATTCTTGTTGCACCCGTTTTTGCGTTGGTTAATCCCCGGAATTTCACTTCGCAGTAATATCATTTTGATAATCGCGTTGGTTGCCAATCCAGTGGCAATGTCGCAGATGCTCACGTTTTACATTGATTACTCGAAGTATTTTTACATACTCCTCTCAATTATATTGTCCTGTCGGCTTACGGTCTCGCAAAACCGAGTTGGTAGTATGTGCGATTCGCTGTTGTTATCTGGGGTCATATTGCTTGCCATAGCTACGAAATTCAACATATTCTTTGAGGAAGGAATATGTATGTTCGCCATAATTGTGTGGCAATTGATCTGCGGACGCATCCGGGGAGTACGGCGAGTATGCGCATGTGGAATCTCTGCCTTACTAGTAGGAGTGTTGCTATGTTTTCATCCTTATGTGACCAATTATATTACTTCCGGACACCCGCTCTATCCTCTCATGGGCAATTGTAGTGTCGACATCATGACCAAAAACACACCCGAGCTTTTTTCGCACGGACGAATTATCAATTTCTTTTTATCATACCTCACTCCTACAATCCCTACATATGCTGCACGGGTAAACGGTTTTGGTTTTGTGACAACAATCTTGCTTATACTCTCTGTCGTGGTTTTCGTCCGTAGTCATCGTTATGTACCCGTATGGATGTGGTATGGTCTTGTCGTCACGTTGGTCTCATGTTTTATGTATGACCAGCTCTGGTGGGCCAGATACGTATGTCAACTATGGCTTGTGCCCTGCATGGCCTTTATGGTAACGCTCATCTATGCCCCGCATAATAATGTGTGGATGCGTAGAGCGTTTTCCTCCATGATTCTGCTTGGCGCGATACTCTCATTTAGCTCGACGTTATACATTTCTGCGCGACTCACAGTTGTACGTCAGTTTTTGTATGAGATGGGGCGGCTACGCAAAATTGAGGTTTCATACACAGCCCCCTCGTTGGAGAGACATTTCTCCGAGTATGGCATTGAAGTGACGACGGTCAGTACCGAGACATTTAGCAGGTGTGAAAAGACAGGACAAATATCTTACTACGGTGAGATTGGTGATGCAGCCTACTTTCCTACAATCATTGCGACTCCCAGCGAGATTGACGCTTTTACGGAATGGGGACGAAATTTTGGTTTCGACGTTATTAAGATGAGTTCGAAATAAGAATTCATCTTAAATAGCGGTTTTGTTATGTGATTTTTCCCGGATTATTGTGCGTATAGACAATCAGGGACTATGAATGTATCACGTTTCATAGTCCCTGAATATATCTTTAGATTGTGTGGTATCAGAGGAATTTATCGTCGAAGCGTTGTTGTACGTCATTTACCATCTGGCGTATCTTCTGTTCCTCATCTTTGGGACATATCAAAAGCACGTCGGCTGCATCGGCTACAATGAAATCCTTCAGACCGGATACCACCACAAGTTTATTGTCGGGTGCCATGAATATGTTGCCCGATGAGTTATATGCTATCACGTTGCACTTCTGTGTCACGTTGGCGGCAAGGTTCTTCGGTGAATTATCGTAGAGTGAGCCCCATGTGCCGAGGTCGTTCCATCCGAATCCCGCACATTCCACATACACATTGTCAGCCTTTTCCATAACGGCGAAGTCAATGGATATCGACGGACATGCCGGGAAGTGGGTTTTGATGAATTCCTGCTCCATGGGCGTTCCGAACACGCCTATTCCTTTGTCAAATTCTCCGGCAAGGTCACTTACATATTTATGAAGCGCATTTTTTATGGTCTTGGCTGTCCAAAGGAAAATGCCTGCGTTCCAGAAAAATTCACCGGAGTCCACAAATACCTGTGCTATCTCCCGGTCCGGTTTTTCCGTGAATGTCTTTACTTTAAGTAATCCAGGCTCTATCTCTCTGCCTATCTGTATGTACCCGTAGCCGGTTTCGGGGCGTGTCGGCTCGATTCCGAGTGTGAGCAGCGCATCGTTCGATTCCACAAATTCAAATCCGCGCAACACACATTCTTCAAATAGTGGTTCGCGTGTGATCAAATGGTCACTCGGAGTCACTATCATGGATGCTTCGGGATCCTTGGCAGCTATGTGATATGCCGCCCAGGCTATACATGGGGCGGTGTTGCGGCGGTCCGGTTCAGCGAGAATCTGTTCGGGAGATACTTCCGGAAGCTGTTCGCGCACCAAATCCACGTAACGTTCGTTAGTCACCACCAATATGTTTTCGGCTGGAACCAAAGGAAGTATGCGGTCGTAGCTCATCTGAAGCAGCGATCGTCCGGTGCCGAAGAAATCTATGAATTGTTTGGGTTTGTCAGTACGGCTGTAGGGCCAGAATCGGCTGCCTATGCCGCCGCACATTATAACGCAATATCTATGGGAAGCGCTCATAACAGTAATGGTATGATGTGTTTCGTTCTTTTTGAAAATAGTAATACGGTGCTAAGTTAATCAATAACTTTATAATAACCTACTTCGTCATTGACTATTTTATTGCCTGTATTGGAAGAATAAAGTTAAAAACTGACTGTTTTGTGCTTATGGAATATAGTTGCTAACTTTGCCGGCGCAATAATGATATTCAACTTAGGTGTTTAAAAAACAGAAATAAAACTATGTCTACCTATAACGAAAACGCAAAACCTAAAGTAACCGCTGCCCGCTGCCGCGAAATGAAGCGTAAGGGCGAAAAGATAGCTTGCCTTACTGCCTATGATTACACTATGGCACAGATTGTGGATGCCGCCGGTGTCGATTTCATACTTGTGGGTGATTCGGCTGCAAATGTGATGATGGGCTATGAAACAACATTGCCTATAACCCTCGATGATATGATTACCTATGCCAAGGGTGTGGTACGTGGAGCCAAACGTGCTATGGTAGTGGTGGATATGCCGTTCGGATATTATCAGGGATGCCGCGATACGGCAATCGAATCGGCTGTACGTATAATGAAGGAAACCGGAGCTGCAGCTGTGAAGATGGAGGGAGGCTCGGAGATACGTGAATCCATAGCAGGTGTGCTCAGTGCCGGTATCCCGGTATGTGGTCACCTCGGTCTTACTCCCCAGTCGGTAAATAAATTCGGAGGTTACGGAATCCGTGCTAAAGAAGATGCCGAAGCTCAGCGTCTGATTGACGATGCCAAGATGCTTGACGAAATGGGCTGTTTCGCTATAGTTCTTGAGAAGATACCTGCCGCACTTGCCGCCAAGGTGGCTGCTGAAGTAAGCGTTCCTATTATCGGTATCGGTGCCGGCTCTGGAGTGGACGGACAGATTCTCGTGGTGCAGGATATGCTTGGTATGAACCGTGGTTTTTCGCCTAAATTCATGCGCAGATATGCTGATTTGGCCAATGTCATGGAAAATGCGCTCTCTCGCTATGTTTCAGATGTGAAATCCGTGGATTTCCCCAACGAATCCGAACAGTATTGATTTTTTCGGGTGAATCAGAACCTGTACATAAAAATAATTAAGCTCGGGCTGCCGATACTTATCGGGCAGCTCGGCTCAATTATAGTGGGGTTTGCCGACACTACCATGGTGGGGCATTATTCCACTGAAGCACTTGCATCGGCTTCGTTCGTCAACAATCTCTTCAACGTAGCTGTATTTGCTTCTTTGGGATTCTCCTACGGACTGACGCCGCTTGCCGGAGCATTGTTTTCACAAAAACGTTACGGAGAAATCGGTTCGCTTATGCGCTCGGCGCTCGCGGTCAATATTATGTTTGCATTGCTATTGACTGCTGTGATGGGTACGATTTATCTCAATATCGAGAATCTTGGACAACCCGTAGAGCTTTTGCCCATAATACGCCCGTATTTCCTTATCGTTCTTGCGGGTATGATTCCGCTCACCGTATTCAACATCTTCGCACAATGGAGCTATGCCATCAACCGCACGCGTATGCCCATGTGGATAATACTTTCAGCCAATGCCATTAACATCCTGGGTAATTATCTTCTTATTTACGGTAATGCCGGATGCCCTGAATTGGGATTGAATGGTGCAGGCATAGCCACTCTCACGGCACGTGTGATATGTGCGGTGAGTATCATGGCGATATTTTTCTTCAGTAAACCGTACCGCCTGTACCGCGATGGTTTTGTAGCCGGACGGATTAACATGCGTACCTCAGGTCTTATAGTGCGTACCTCTTTGCCTGTATCCATGCAGATGAGCTTTGAATCCGGTTCGTTTACCATGGCAGCCGTTATGGCAGGATGGATTGGCGCCATTCCATTGGCTGCATTCCAAGTGGTGGTGATATTGGGTACGCTCGGATTCTGTGTCTATTACAGCATAGCGGCGGCTGTATCGGTGCTCGTGTCTAATGCCGCAGGACTTTCTGACAGCACGCTCATGCGCCGTACCGCATTTGCCGGTTACCGTATTATGTTGCTGCTCGCCACTGCATCGTCATTATTATTCATATTTGCGGGAAATGAGATAATACATCTGTTCACCACCGATCCGGCTGTTATAGTCACAGCTCTCACGCTCATAGTTCCGCTGGTACTTTATCAATATGCCGATGCCACACAGATTACATTCGCCAATGCCTTGCGTGGAACATCCAACGTGATGCCCATGTTGTGGATATCGTTTGTAAGCTATATTGTGATAGGCATTCCTGCCACATGGATTCTCGGATTCCCATGTGCATTGGGCATATACGGTATTATACTGAGTTTCTCGGTCTCATTGATAGTGGCTGCCGCACTTTTCCTGTTATATTTTATGCGCACTACGCGCCATACAGCCTGATAGCGGTATAATTTTACGGTTAATTGCTTCGGATGAAGCGATGTTTTTTGCAGTGGTTGAAAATTATTTGGTATTTTTGCGGTTACATATAAATCTTTGAGCCGATGACTTACGAGTATGATTATCTGGTGATAGGGTCGGGCATTGCAGGTATGAGCTTTGCATTGAAGGTTGCCGCTCCCGACAAGAAGGTGGCATTAGTGTGTAAAACCACTTTGGATGAAGCCAATACGGCACTTGCACAGGGTGGTGTAGCCTCGGTGACTAATCTTGCCGTTGATAATTTCGACAAGCATATCGAGGATACGATGATAGCCGGTGACCGTCTGAGCGACCCACAGGCAGTGCGCAAAGTGGTTACCGAAGCCCCGGAGCAGATACGTCAGCTTTTGGAATGGGGAGTGGACTTCGACCGCAATGCCGACGGTGATTTTGATTTGCATCGTGAAGGCGGGCATTCGGAATTCCGGATATTGCACCATGCCGACAATACCGGCTTTGAGATTCAGCAAAGTCTTATCAAGCGTGTACGTGAGAATCCATATATCGATATTTACGAAAATCATTTTGCTATAGAGATAATCACGCAGCACCATCTCGGAAAGATAGTGACGCGGCGCACTCCAGGTATCACTTGCTATGGCGCCTATGTGCTGAATCCCGATACGGGTGGCGTCGACAAATTTCTGTCGCGAGTCACACTGATGGCGACCGGAGGTGTGGGAGCTGTATATACCACAACTACCAATCCCCTTGTAGCCACAGGCGATGGTATTGCCATGGTGTACCGTGCCAAGGGTACTGTTCAGGACATGGAGTTCATACAGTTCCATCCCACAGCGCTGTTCCATCCCGGCGACCGTCCGTCGTTCCTGATTACAGAGGCTATGCGCGGCTATGGTGCCGTGTTGCGTAATCTTCGTGGTGAAGAGTTCATGCATAAATACGATCCGCGTCTTTCACTCGCTCCGCGCGATATAGTGGCACGTGCCATTGATTCCGAGATGAAGCTTTATGGCGATGACCATGTGTATCTCGACGTTACGCATAAGGATGCCGAGGAAACAAAACGTCATTTTCCCAATATATACGCCAAGTGTCTGTCACTCGGCATAGACATAACCAAGGATTACATCCCCGTGGCACCGGCAGCTCACTACTTGTGCGGTGGTATAAAGGTGGATTTGAATGGGCAGTCGTCGATTGACCGTCTGTATGCGGTAGGGGAATGCTCATGCACGGGACTTCATGGTGGCAACCGTCTTGCATCCAACTCTTTGATTGAAGCTGTAGTGTATGCCGACGCTGCTGCGCGCCATGCTTCATCCAATATATCGCACTATGATTTACGCCACGACGTTCCTGACTGGAATGATGAGGGTACGCGACACAATGAGGAGATGGTACTAATAACCCAAAGCATCAAGGAGGTTGGTCAGATAATGAGTGCCTATGTAGGTATAGTGCGCAGTAATCTGCGTCTTGACAGGGCGTGGAATCGTCTGGACATCCTTTATGAGGAGACCGAACGCCTGTTCAAATGCTCCAAGGCCTCGAGGGAGATATGTGAGTTGCGCAACATAATAAACGTGGGTTATCTTATAATGCGACAGGCTAAGGAACGCAAGGAATCACGCGGTCTGCACTATACGCTCGATTATCCTCCTGTGCCGCGTAAATGACCGTCACACAATCTTTTTATGTCCATTAGCGTTATATATAGAAATACCGTTTGATTCGTGAATAAACTGATAGTCACTATACTGATGCTGTGGACCGGGTTGTGCTTGTATGCACAGCAGCCCGATTTGCTGCCGATGCCCGAACCGGGCGACGGACGGCTCAATGACGCGCGTGGCTATTATTACACGGAAATCGATGGCGAGGAGGTGAAGATGATAGTGCTCAACAATGTCACTGTCTATCCTCCGCTCAAGTTCAAGAACAAGAAGGAGGAAGAATTTTACTGGCGCACGGTGCGTGATGTGAAAAAAACCCTGCCTTATGCCAAACTGATATGCTCCACACTGCTTGAAACATACGAGTACATCGAAACATTCCCAACCCAAAAGGAGCGTGAGGAGTATCTGAAACGCATGGAACATGCCATATTTGAACAGTATAAGCCTGTGCTTAAAAAATTTACCAAGTCACAGGCACAGATGCTGTGTAAACTTATAAAACGAGAGACAAACCAGTCAGGCTACAATATTATAAAAGCTTTCTTGGGTTCGTTCCGTGCCGGTTTCTGGCAAACGTTCGGTAGGTTCTTCGGTGTCAACCTTAAGGTTGACTACAAACCCGACAAAGACCGTAAGGACGCTATCGTGGAGCGTGTAGCTGTGGGTGTTGAACTCGGACAATTGTAAAACATAAATAAAAACCTTGAATCGCTGTCGACTCAAGGTTTTTTGTCTATCGTATTTGATAAGTTGATTATACGGTGAGGATTTCCTTTTCTTTGGCTGCGAAAAGGTCATCAATCTTCTTGAGATACTTATCGTGGAGTTTCTGTGCGGAAGCTTCGGCATCCTTTTCTACATCTTCGGGCATTCCCTGTTTTACGGCTTTCTTCAATCCGTCGATAGCGTCACGACGTGCGTTGCGCACCGACACCTTTGCGGTTTCGGCTTCAGCTTTCGATTGTTTTACCAATGCTTTACGACGTTCTTCGGTGAGCGGCGGGATGGAAAGACGTATTACCTCGCCATTGTTCTCGGGTGTGATGCCGAGTTCGGAATTGATTATGGCTTTTTCAATTTCCTTGAACATAGCCTTTTCCCAAGGTGTGATGGCTATGGTGCGTGCATCGGGTACCGATACGTTGGCTACATTTGAGATAGGTACTGCGCTTCCGTAGTACTCCACACGTATGCCGTCAATGATTTTAGGGTTAGCCTTACCGGCACGGATGTGGGCAAGTGACTCGTCGAGATAGGCTACAGCCAGCTCCATTTTTTCCTCCGCAGGATTCAAATAGTCTTTTACGTCCATATTATATCTGTGTTTCTGATTAATAAACTAATGTACCTATGGGCTCACCGGCTATTACTTTGGCAAGATTTCCGGGGGTATCCATGTCAAATACCACTATGGGCAGGCCGTTTTCCTTGCAGAGGGCAGTGGCGGTAAGGTCCATCACCTTTAGTCCGCGGTTGAGTACTTCGGCGTATGTGATTTCACTGAATTTTGTGGCAGTGGGGTCTTTTTCGGGGTCAGCGGTGTACACACCGTCAATCCGTGTGCCTTTAAGCATCACATCGGCGCTCACCTCTATGCCGCGCAGTGCGCTGCCGGTGTCGGTGGTAAAGAACGGATTGCCGGTGCCGCCAGCCATTATGGCTACGATTCCTGATTCGAGAGCTTCTATGGCGCGGCGGTAGCTGTAATGCTCACCTATGGGAAACATATTTATGGCAGTGAACACCTTTGCCGGCTGACCTATTGCCTCAAGTGCCGAACTGAGTGCAAGTGAGTTGATGGTAGTGGCGAGCATTCCCATCTGGTCGCCCTTTATGCGGTCGAATCCCTTGGCTGCGCCTTGCAGTCCGCGGAATATGTTTCCGCCACCTATCACTATGGCAACTTCCACTCCCTGTTGAACTATCTCGGCTATCTGCCGTGCATATTCGCCGAGACGTTCGGAGTCTATGCCGTGACCTTGGTGTCCCATGAGCGATTCGCCGCTCAGTTTCAAAAGCACTCTTTTGTATTTAGATCTCATAGTCAGTGATTGTTTTTACTTTTTCTGTACGCAAACTTACGTAATTTTTTGTGAGTCCGCAACCTTATCCTGTCAATTGCCTGCATTCAGCACCGGTTGTGCCGGTTCATCGGCGCAAAGTACTACCAGCAGATTGCTCACCATTGTGGCTTTTTTCTCTTCGTCGAGTTTGACCACTCCGTCGGCTTCTATGCGTTTCAGTGCCATATCTACCATGCTTACGGCTCCTTCCACTATCTTTTCGCGTGCCGAGATTATGGCGGTAGCTTGCTGGCGGCGCAGCATTACCGCTGCAATCTCAGGGGCATAGGCAAGATAATTCAGGCGAGCCTCCACTACCTCCATGCCTGCCATGGCGAGACGGTCGTTGATTTTACGTTCCAACAGTTCATTTATCTCCGAGCCTCCGTCGCGCAATGTCAGTTCCTCAGAGTTGCCGTCCGATTCGTCATAGGCGTAGTGACCGGTGACTTCACGGAGTGCCGCGTCGCTCTGTATGCGCACGAACTTTTCAAGCGCGGCACTGCTGACACCTGTACCGGTTGCTCCGAGCGACGCCGAATCTATGTCAAACACAGCACGGTAAGTGTCCTTTATACGCCATACAAGTACCATGCCTATGAGCACGGGGTTACCGATTTTATCGTTGACTTTTATTGGCTCTATATCCATGTTGCGCATACGCAACGATAGTTTTCGGCGTGTCATGAACGGATTCATCCAGAAGTATCCGACCCTGCGGCATGTGCCTTTGTATTTGCCGAAGAAAATCATTACACGAGCTTCATTGGGTTCCTGTGTGAAATATCCCACACATCCGAATATGAATAGGATTGATAATACAGCTGTTCCTCCGGCTGACAGAAGCAAATTCTCCTCGCCACCTTCAATTATGCACAGTATTATAAGTACAGGTATAAGAATGAATGTGAAAAAAAGCATGGCGAATCCGTTGATGAGCAATCCACCATATTCGTATTCTTGATTTTTGTCCATAGTAGTAAGTGTTTATGTTAGTATTTACAAATATACGTAGAATATTCGATGAAATCAAATATGGAATGTATAAGTCTTGTACATTGGATTGTGGATTGTTTCCATTGAATTATAAAGAAAGGGCAATGAGTCAAACCATGATTCATTGCCCTGAAAACTATAGTAATTATTATATATCTCGTTTAGATTAGCTTATTGCGTAAGTAGTTAAGAGATTGTGTATTTTTGCAGCTATTATTATTTTGGTTATGTGGGAGATGCTTGTTATCTGTAGTCGGCGAAACGTTTCTGAAGTTCCTGACGGGCAAAGAAGATACGGCTCTTGATAGTGCCCAGGGGCAGTCCCATCTCGTCGGCTATCT
>OFFB01000055.1_pt1 | contig 121936 bp, 116 predicted proteins | sample 1521281 | NCBI WGS metagenome assembly OFFB01 (sample SAMEA3504109, study PRJEB24116) | mouse gut metagenome | biome: mouse gut; feature: mouse-associated habitat; material: faeces | place: Denmark | collected 2011
GAGCGGTAGCCGTTAGCGAGTGAACGAGCTCTACGGATAGCGACAGCAGAGATAATCATTTTCCCCATAAAAAAATTTATAATTATCTTTGGTAGTTATAAAATTAACCTGATACTAAAACAAAGCATTTAATTATAATGGTTGTATGCCATGTTCAAAAAATTTTTCCGTGCCAGCCTGTTTTTATGCAAGGCAGCTATTATACTATGCTCAAAATAGAGATTAAAGCCTTTCTGATAATAATTGAAAATTTCTGTGTAGGGGACGTTATTGCTGATGCCGCCAACTGAAAAAGTTTTCTCTTCTTGTTCCATGGCTTTTTTTAGTTCTACTATAATGTTATGCATGCCATGTGGAAATTCTCTCGCGATTCCAGATGATATATAGAAATATCAATACAATTTGAATTGTTTTTTGGGGAAATGATGAGCTCTGCTGTCCATTGAATAAAAAGGTATTATTATCCAAAGGAGAGTTATTTAAGAAGAGTTTTGGGGGTATTTTTTTGAATTTGCGTTATGGGATTATTCCTTTAAATAATCATGTTTGAGTTTTGCAGGGTCAAAAGCTCGTATCAAGCTTTCTGCTAAAACTTTTGTAGGGTCAAGCAGCGGGATACCTTGAAAATCTGTACCGGACAGCGCCAAAGGAATTTCTGTGCAGCCCATAAGAATAAGATCAGCTTTTTGTTCTGTCAGATGTTTTGCCTGCAATTCAACATCATGTGTGACAATATCTGTGACAGGGCTTGAAAAGGCTTTTATACCGTAATTGGGATTGCTGATGTCGTTTTGCAGGTGACTTCTGCCGTCGTCATCCAAATACAGGACATTCAAGCCGTATGTATTGAAATGCATATCAAAGACTTTAGATCTGTAAGCCCCCTGCGTGCAAAGAACTCCTACATTTTTAACCGTGGGGTAAACAGTTTTGATATAATTTGCTGTTTCTGTAATCATATGCACAAATTGTCCTTTAAAACCGGATTTATATAAAATATCAAGGGCAACATCCAGCATTGGGGCACTATGGGCAGTATTACAGGGCATACCGATAACACTTGCTCCGGCTTCTGCCAAACGCACCATTAATTCTCCCATGGCATAGCCCGGGTTGATATCGGTTTTGCCAAGTAGAAATTCTACTCTCGGGGGAATATCATTGGGAAAGGAGTAGAGAAGTACGGGCAAATGTTCCTGATCTATTGATGCATTGGTACAATCGAAAATTTTATGTACCAGATCAAGCCCGGCATAGGGACCCAAGCCCCCTAATACACCTATACAGTTTGGCGAAGTTAACGCAGTCATTTTTTATCCTCAATGTTTTATAAAAGAGCAGGAGCAAGAAAAACTCACTCCTGCCATTTTTTTATTTTCTGAAACAATCCATATATGCATACAGCGCAGGTGATCCGCCTGTATGCAGGAAGAGGATATTGGAACCTTCTTTAAAATAGCCTTTTCTTACAAGGTCAATAAGACCGGACATGGCTTTACCGGAATAAACAGGGTCAAGCAAAATGCTTTCCGTACGGGCAAGAAGTTTTACTGCTTCAGCCATTGCATCTGTGGGAAGAGAATAACCGGCTCCCACATAATCGTCAAAGGCAACAACCTTTTCAGCCGGAACTCTTTGTTCAACCCCAATAAGTTCGAGAGTTTGATTCGCAAGTTTATGCACTGCTTCCTGCTGCACGGCTTTCGGACGGTTTACGCCGATACCGGTTACGGGGATATTGATATTATTGCCAATCATACCCGCAATAATACCAGCATGGGTACCGGCTGAACCGCTTGGAACAACCATGTGATCAAAGTTTAAACCTTTTGTAAACATTTGGTGCATGATTTCTTCCATGCAGCTTACATAGCCTAATGCACCCCGTGCATTGGAAGCGCCGCCCGGAATGATATAGGGCTTTTTGCCTTGCGCTTTTAATTTTTCAGCAACCTTTTCCATTTCCCCCATCATATTTGAACCGCCGGGAACAACGGTAATGCTTTTTACACCAAGGAGCTGAAAAAGGAAGTTGTTGCCGGAAGCATCTTCCTTATAGCTGTTTTTTACGCGTTCTTCGAGAACGAGATGGCAGTCAAGCCCTTCTTTAACAGCCCAAGCCAAGGTCAAGCGGCAGTGGTTTGATTGTACGGCTCCGCACGTGATAATGGTATCGGAACCTTTTGCAAGGGCGTCGGCAATACAGAAATCAAGTTTACGGGTTTTGTTTCCTCCTGCAGTACCGGGCAAGAGGTCGTCCCGTTTGATATATACATTTACTTTATTGCCGAGGGCTTGAGAAAAGTTCGGCAAAAATTCGATCGGGGTAGCTTCCTGCACATAGCCGCGGCGTGGAAATTGTGCTAAATTCATGTTTATTCTCCTTTGTATTATACTGCTACAACAATTTCTATTTCAACCAATGCATTTAATGGCAGTTGGTGAACGGCAACACAGGAGCGTGCCGGAAAATCTTTATTGAATACAGTTGAATATGCGGCATTGACTTCTTGGAAGTCATCCATTTTTGTGATAAATACAGTTGTTTTTATCACATTTTCAACACTTGCTCCTGCTTCATCCAAAATTGCTTTAATATTTTTTAACGATTGTTCAGCTTGGGCCTTTACACCGCCTTCAGCCAGTTTTCCTGTTTCGGGATTAATTCCTAATTGCCCGGAAAAGAATACTAAATTTCCAAATTGAACAGCTTGTGAATAAGGACCTATTGCTTTAGGAGCTTTGTCACTGGTAATGATTTTTTTCATAGCAACCTCATACAATATTAATGTCGACATTCAATTGATACACTTTTTGCTTACCGTTGTCAAGCAGCTTTATTTTCTCATTGAGTTTATTAATAATATCATTATATAACTTGACAGTAAGTTGCGTCGTGGTTTAAAGTTCAGTAAATTACAGCGAAGGTACAAAATGGATTTTAAGAAGCAAACATATGCTATTCAAGTTAGCCAATTTATACGAAAAATGATCCAAGAGGGGGAGCTGAAACCCGGTGATCCCGTCAAAGAAAATGATTTAGCTTCTTTCCTTAATATTAGCCGCGCGCCTATTCGCGAAGCATTACAAATTCTGACGCAGGATGGTCTTATCGTTTCTGAACCGCAAAAAGGAAAAACTATTCGTGTGTTATCTCCAAAAGAAATTGCAGACGGGTATACGCTTACAGCTATTTTAGAAAGTGAAGGAATTTTAATGTCCCTTTCCGAGTGGACAGAAGAGGATAACAAGGATTTATTGAATGTCCTCAGAAAAATGGAGAAAAAAAGTAAAGAAGCTGTTGATATTACAGAACTTTCTGAACTTGATGAACTTTTGCATAATATGCTTTTATCCCACTGCACCAATGACCAGCTTGTTGAAAATGCAAGACGCTTTTCTTCCAATATTTCAAAATACTTATGCCGTGAATATTGGAAAAAAACATTCGATCCTCAATGTTTTTATGCACGCCATAAACTGATTGTTGATACATTTTTTACAAAAGATTCTGAAAAAATTAAAAAAGTTATTTTAGCGCATTATTATGAAATTGCCGTTGCCATGTCAAAATTGATTGAAGAGAAATAATAATTGAAGAAAATACGATGAGGTTAAATAAAAAAACAGGGATAACAGCCTGTTTTTTTTTATTTATGTATCTATGGTATTTTTTATGAATACAGTATTGTTTTCATAAAAAAGAACTTTTTTTGTACTGTCTGATAATATATTCTCTTACTTTGCCCTAAAAAGAGGTTGATAATCAATCACCTATAAAACGTATCTTCCTGTTTTTCTAAAAAAACAGGCAATGTGAGGGTATGGGGGAGCGGCAGCCTTTAGCGAGTGAACGAGCTCTGCGGATAGCGACAGCAAAGATAATGATTTTCCCCATAAAAAAGAAAATTTTATAATTATCTTTTGTAGTTATAAAATCAACCTGATACTAAAACAAAGCAATTTTTTTTTCATATACAAACAAAAAAAGGATTTTTTATAAACGTACAAATGACAAATATGTTTTCTATTGACTTTGTGAATATAATAATCTAATGTCGACATTAGAGAAGTTAAAAATTTATTTTGTATTAATTTAAAAAGGAGGGATTATGAAAATAGGTTTGGCAACACAAATGTTTTTGGCATTAATTTTAGGTTGTATCTGTGGGTTAATTGTTTCTGCAGTCGGCATTAACCCTGCACACTTTAAACCTCTTGGTGATGTCTTTATTACTTTAATCAGAATGGTTGTTGTACCGCTTGTCTTTTTCACTTTGATTGCAGGCTCCAGCTCAATCAGCGATTTGCATAAACTTGGCAGTATCGCTGTAAAAACGCTTATTTATTATGTTGGAACAACCGCCATTGCTGTAACTATCGGTGTTATTATTGCGAATGTTGTTCAGCCCGGTGTAGGTCTTACCATTTCAACAGAAGGCGTTAAAGCTCTGAATGTAAATCCTCCTTCACTTGTAAAAGTATTTATGGATATTATTCCCTTAAATCCTTTTGATGCATTAAGTAAAGGCAATATGCTGCAGGTTATTTTCTTCGCTCTTTTTGTTGGCATGGCATGCAGTACCCTCAGAAAAGAGTTGGAAGTTGTGAACCGTGTCTTTGAAGGGCTTGCAGAAATAATGCTTAAGATTACTTCTGTTGTTATGTTATATGCTCCTATCGGTGTTTTTGCTTTGATGACTTTTACCGTTGGCACATATGGCTTAGATGTCTTGCTGCCACTTTTAAAGCTTATCGTGGCTATGTTTATTGCCAGTGTCCTGCATGTTCTTTTGTGCTATATTCCCTGTATTCGTTTCACCGGTTTGAAAATTAAACATTTTTTCAGTGTTGTTGCTTCTCCTCTTCTTATCGCATTTTCAAGTACTTCCAGTGCTGCTGCTCTTTCCAGTAACTTGCAGAGCGTGCAAAAGCTTGGCGCTTCAAAACCCGTTTCAACCTTTATGATTCCCTTGGGAAATACCATTAATATGGACGGTGCAGCTATCTATATGGGGGTTGCCAGTGTCTTTGCTGCTGCTTTGTATGGTATTGATTTAACCATTGATAAACAGCTTCTCATTATCGTTATGGCTGTGCTCGCCTCTATCGGAAGCATTGGTGTTCCCGGGGCTGCTTTGATTATGATTACCATGGTATTTACACAAATCGGCATACCTCTTGAAGCTATTGCCATTATTGCCGGCGTTGACAGAATTCTTGACATGATGAGAACTTCTTTAAACGTTCTTGGTGATGCAACCGGCGCTGTTTTGGTATCAAAGCTGGAAGGTGATTTTGTCCTGCCGGAAGAAGAAGCAAAGTAACGTAATAAATAAAGGATACCCAAATGAAAACCACCCGCTGTGCGGGTGGTTTTTTTTATCATTAATATCAGTTGTTATACAATCAAGCCTATACTATACAAAGCAAAAAAACTATTTCTTTTCTCCGTAGTAGGCATTGAGGTACATTTGCTTAATCTCGCTCATGAGCGGATAACGTGGGTTTGCGCCTGTGCATTGGTCATTGAATGCTTCTTCAACCATAACATCAAGTTCAGCAAGGAATGCTTCTTCTTTGATATCATAGTCTTTGATACAGGATTTGATGCCGATATTGGTTTTTAATTCTTTGATACGTTTAATCAGGGCATTGATTTTTTGCTCAGTGCTGTCTTTTGCAGGGCAAAGTCCTGTCAGTTCTGCAATTTTAGCATAGCGCTCAGCCGCTTTTGGGTAATCATATTGGGAGAATGCAGCCATTTTGTTAGGTTTTTCTGTAGCATTGAATAAAATACTTTCTTCCAGCATAAGGGCATTGGCAATACCATGGGGCAAATGGAAATGGGAGCCCAGTTTATGTGCCATGGAGTGGCAGACGCCAAGGAAGGCATTAGCAAAAGCCATACCGGCAAGACAGGAGGCATTCGCCATACGTTCTTTTTCATACACAGCACTTGCCCCTTCTCTGACAGATTTTTCTAAATTGTCGAAAACAAGGCGGATAGCTTCAATGGCAAGAGGATTGGTGTATTCTGTTGCCATAATGGAAACATAGGCTTCAATAGCATGGGTCAAAACGTCAATACCGGATGAAGAAGCGAGCCCCTTTGGCATGGAAAGCATAAGTTCAGGGTCAACGATAGCCACATTAGCCGTGAGCTCATAGTCTGCAAGAGGATATTTAATACCGGTCTGTTCGTCTGTGATAACGGCAAAGGGGGTTACTTCTGAGCCCGTACCGGCAGAAGTTGCAACACACCACAAATCGGATTTGATACCCATTTTGGGGAAATCGACAATACGCTTTCTGATATCCATAAAGGTCATGGCAAGGTCAATGAAGTTTGTATCCGGATATTCATACAAAACACGCATAATTTTGGCTGCGTCAATGGCTGAACCGCCGCCAAGGGCAATAATGACATCAGGCTCAAAATCCAAGAGTATTTTTGTTCCGCGGCGGACAATGGCAAGGGTTGGATCAGCTTCAACTTCCGGGTAAATCCTGTATTGGATATTCAGTTTTTCAAGTACCTTGGTGATATGGTCGGTATAACCGAGCTTGGCAAGTTGTTTATCAGTGACGATAACAGCACGTTTTTTTCCTGCAAGTTCTTTGAGGGCAACGGGCAGGCAGCCAAATTTAAAATAAACTTTTTGCGGTATTTTGAACCATAACATATTATCTCTTCTCTTTGCGACAGTTTTGATATTTAATAAATGTTTAATGCCGACGTTTTCTGAAACACTGTTTCTGCCCCAAGAACCACAGCCAAGGGTAAGGGAAGGGGCAATATCAAAGTTATACAGGTCGCCGATACCTCCATGCGAAGAGGGAGAATTGATAAGGATTCTGCCTGTTTTCATGGTTTCAGTGAAACGGGCAACTTTTTCTTTTTCAAGGACATCATTGACATAAAGTCCGGAAGTGTGTCCCGGTCCGCCTTGTGTCACGAGGGTTTTTGCTTTTTCAAGGGCGTCATCAAAAGAAGATGCCTGATACATGGCAAGAACAGGAGAAAGTTTTTCATGGGCAAAAGGTTCGGCAAAATCGGTTGATTCCACTTCTCCAAGCAAAATTCTTGCTTCCTGAGGAATATCAAGCCCTGCAAGTTTTGCGATGGTGTGGGCGCTTTGTCCGACAATGCCGGCATTCAATGCTCCTTTATCCGTAAGAATAATGCTGCGGACTTTCTGAAGTTCTTTTGCGTTCAGAATATATGCACCACGCAGGGCAAACTCTTCTCTGACTTTTTTGTATACTTTGGAATGGACAATAACAGATTGCTCAGAGGCACAAATCATACCGTTATCAAAGGTTTTGGATACTAAAATAGAACTGACGGCAAGCTTAATGTCAGCACTTTCGTCAATAATGACAGGAGTATTTCCTGATCCCACACCAATAGCAGGCGTACCGGAAGAATAGGCGGATTTTACCATTCCGGGACCGCCTGTTGCAAGAATAAGATCCACAGAGCGCATGAGTTCCTGCGTATCTTCAAGAGTGGGGTTTTCAATCCAGCCAATAATATTTTCAGGTGCACCTGCTTTGACTGCTGCGTCTAATACCAGTTTGGCTGCAGCAATAGTACATTTTTTTGCCCGAGGGTGGGGAGAGAAAATAATGCCGTTACGGGTTTTGAGGGCAATCAGCGCTTTAAAAATTGCTGTTGAGGTGGGGTTTGTGGTTGGAATAACACCCCCGATAACGCCTATCGGCTCTGCAATGCGAACCGTGCCAAAACTGAGGTCTTCGCTGATAATTCCGCAGGTTTTTTCATGTTTATAAGCATTGTAAATATATTCTGAGGCAAAGTGATTTTTTATAACTTTATCTTCAACTATCCCCATGCCTGTTTCTTCCACTGCAAGTTTTGCAAGAGGAATACGTGCATGGTTGGCAGCAAGGGCAGCTTCACGAAAAATGGTATCTACTTGTTCCTGAGAAAATTCACTGAATTTTTTTTGTGCCTCACGGACTAAGGCAAGTGTTTTTTGTAGCGTCATTTTATTTTCCTTGTTAGAGGGTTATAAATAAATTGTGAATATAATCACAATAAACCTATTTATAAAATAATGCAATAATTTTTTATATTCTTACATAAAATAGAAAGCATATGCAAGTATTCTTTGCGTACAATTAAATGGGCATGGAGGTGCTGAGAAGATATTTTGCATAAAAATAATCCTGCCGCTCTGTAAAATAATGCAACTTGTATTAACTAATACACTTTGTTATGGAAAGAGGTTGATAAACATATAAATTCTTTCAATTACAAAAAGTAATCTTGTTTTTATGAAATAAAGACAAGCGATGAGGGGAATGGGGAGCTGTAGCCGCTAGCGAGTGAACGAGCTCTACGGATAGCGACAGCAGAGATAATCATTTCCCCCATAAAAAGAAAATTTTATAATTATCTTTTGTAGTTATAAAATCAACCTAATACTAAAACAAAGCAAAAAAGTTTCTTTTTTGTTTTCTCCTTTTTCAATCCCCATCAACTTCCTTTTTATTTAAAGAACCGTTATCCTCTTTCTTTATCCTTGCGGCGATTATATCCCCTGCTTTTAAAAATTGACTGCTGCCGCCGGCAGGAAGCCGCAGCTTGCCACACTGTTTTGCAGAACGTTTTTATGCAAAAACAGACAGTTATCATACAGAGTGCAAAACTAATTTCCTCTTTCTGCTTCTTGCATAATTTTAAAAATTCTATAAACTACTCCAAGAAAAACAATAGATAAGGGGAACATATGCATTTTGAACTGTTACAGGAACTTGTTGCCATTTTCATGATTTCCATCGTTGTTATCCTGATCTGCTCAAAATTTAAAATTCCCAGTATTGTTGCCCTGCTTTTGGCAGGAATTCTCTGTGGTCCGTCAGCCCTGAAGCTTGTAAATAATATTGAGGCTGCCAACACCATGGCGGAAGTTGGTGTCGCTCTCCTTCTTTTTACCATTGGCATGGAGCTTTCCCTCAAGGATTTGGCACGGATTAAACGCCCGCTCCTGATAGGCGGTTTCGGGCAAATGACATTTACTATTTTGCTCATTACGGCTATTTTTTTCATGGTTACCCCATGGCAGCAGGCTGTCGCTTTTGGCTGTCTTGTCACCCTTTCCTCTACGGCTATTGTCCTCAGCATTTTTCAGCAAAAAGCCCAGTCTGACTCTCCGCATGGAAGGATTTGCCTTGCAATCCTTATTTTCCAAGACCTTATTATTGTGCCTATTATGCTTCTTTTCCCCTTATTAAGCGGCAAACTGGACATTTCTTTTGAAGAGAGCCTTCTTACTCTTTTGAAAAATTCCGTCATTATCATTGGCATTGTTTTTTTTGGAAAATTTGTTCTGCCAAAGCTGATGTTTGCGGTCGTGAAAACCCGTTCCCGCGAGCTCATGCTCATGACGACCTTGGGATTTTGCTTTTCTGTTGCGCTGATTACCGCTTCCATCGGGCTTTCCCTTTCTCTGGGGGCTTTTATTGCCGGCTTGCTCCTTGCAGAATCGGAATACAGCATCAGCGTTATGGAAAATGTTTTGCCCTTCAAAGAAATATTTACCAGTATTTTCTTCATAACAGTCGGCATGCTGCTTGACCTTAATTTTTTTGTGCACCACATTTTGCTCGTGCTTTTTGTCGCAACGCTTATTTTTCTTATCAAATTTACAACGATTATCCCCGTTATCAAAATGACCGGCTACTCCATGCGGACAGCCCTCATTTCTGCCTTCAGCATGTCCCAAATCGGGGAATTTTCCTTTGTACTTGCAGGTCACGCTGTTGCGTTTAAACTGATGACAGATGAGGGATACCAAGTTTTTCTTGCAGCAAGTATTTTAACTATGCTCCTTACCCCTTATTTTATCAATAATGCCCCAAAATTTTCTTCTCTTATTCTGAGCCGCATTTTTAAAAAATATGAGCACGAAACCGAGGATATTCTGCCTGAAAAAAACAATGATTTCAAAGATCACATTATCATTATCGGCTTTGGCATTGGGGGAAAAAACCTTGCAAAAGTAGCCAAAGAAAGCGGAATTTCCTATGCTATTTCAGAGCTGAACCCCGATACGGTGAAACGCTATAAAGCCACAGAACCTATTTTTCACGGCGATGCAAGTTATCCTTTGATTTTGGAGCATTTAGGCATAGAAAAAGCCCGCGTTTTGGCGATTATGGTTTCTGACCCCACAGGCTCTCGGGCAATTATCACCCATGCCAAAAAGCTCAATCCCCGTATCCATGTTGTTGTCCGTACCCGCTTTTTATCCGAAATTTCCGGCTTGAAGGAACTTGGCGCTGACGATGTCATTCCGGAAGAATTTGAAACATCCATTGAGGTTTTTGCAAAGGTACTCAATTATTTTCTTATCCCAAAACAACAAATTGAGCAATATATCCAGCAAATACGCAAAGAAGTCTATTCAGGCACCAGAACAACGGAAATTAACAGTAATTTACAGGCAATAAAAAATGATTTGCCCAACTTACAGTTTGCCAGCCTCAAAGTTGAAGCAGACTCCAAGCTTCTCGGAACAAAACTGGGCGACGGCATGCTGCGCAATGAATACAAAGTCAATGTGGTGGCTGTTCACAGAGGCTCAGACGATATTACGGAATTAAACCCGCAGACGGAATTTTTTGAAAATGATATTGTCTACCTGTTCGGTACGCAAGACGCCATTATCCATGTACAGGAAGTTTTTTTAAAAAAGAAATGACAGAGCTTGCTCAAAAAACCGGACTGTCACGGGAAAGTTTATACAAAACACTTAATGGTGTCACAAAGCCCCGGTATGAAAGCATACAAAAAATTTTAGCTGCTCTGAATATAAAGTTTACCCTTGCTGCAGCAGAATAAAAACCATGTTCTTTTATCTTACAAAAAAACGGCTGAAAAAGATTCAACCGTTTTTTTATATTGCTAAACAGTACCGTATTGCTTTTCACACAGTACTATTTTCCTTCCTCACACGGTTTTGTGTCATCACCGCAAAGCTCATTTTCCTGTCCGATAAGGGAATTGACAATATGCGTATCATTATTCTGCACCACTGCGGATTGTTCCAACCCTATGGAATTCGTATATTCCTTCGGTGTGCCAAAAACTTCAATATAGGGAATGGCAGAGGTTCTGCGTTTGACAATGGCAGTATTTTTCCAAACTTTATACTGCATAACAAAATATTTTAACCGCAGCATATCTGTCAGTTCAACATGTTCTTCCGGCTTTTTTTCTTCAGCTTTGAGCAATGCCTGATACACGGTATCCCCTGCATTAATCCGTTCCTGCATAAATAAAATACGCCAAATATCATATTCGCTGTCTTCCACCGGATACCAAGCTATATTTTTATTATTTTGCTCTGCCAGAAGAATTTTTTTGCATGCAGGACAAGAGGGAGAAAAGAAAATATTTGTGCCGGGGTTTTCCACTTTTGCAAAGGAAATTCCCCGCTGATTGGCATTGATAACAGATCCCAAAAGCAAAACAAAAAGAACAGCCCAAAGCCCCAGAAGGAATGTTTTTGGATAGGGGTCAAGGGGACGCCTGTTTTCATAGCGTACAACATAATAGGAACAAGCTATTAAAATTCCTGCACAAATGCAAAGCACGCAAAGGGTGGTATTGAGCATAATGAAAAGCAAAACGATATCCGCAGTCAGGGCAACGGCAGTTATTATCCGCAGGATATACGCTAATCCGAACAAAGACAAAATGAGCACCAGCGTAAAGAAAATCGCACTGAACCACCAAAGCGAAACACCCATGACGGTAAAATTGGCAAACAGTCCGCAGGCAGCAGTACAGCTCTCTTCAAACAAAAACGAGCTTAAAATATTGTATACGGAAAAACACAAACCGATAACGCTGACAGCAAAGGAAATCGGCAAAAATTTATGTCGCAAAGGATTCATATTCACCCCTTAATTTTTCATAGTCCTGTCTAATGCCCGGCATTGTATTGCTAGCGCAATATGCGGCACTAAAATTCTTTCTTGTGCATCTAAATCCGCAATGGTGCGGGCTACCCGCAAAATCCTCGTAAAGGAACGGGCTGACAAAGCCAATTTGTCCACAGCCTTGCTCAAAAAAGCATGCTCTTTTTGTTCCAAAAAACAATATTTTTCCAGCATCGCCCCGCTAATGTCCGCATTGGTATGGCAATTTGTCCCTGCATAGCGGTCTTTTTGGATTGTCCTCGCATCTTCGACCCGTTTTTTCATGCTTGCAGAATCTTTGCCTTTAAACTCCCCTTGAAAATCCTCAAACTGCACGGAGGGAACTTCAATATGCAAATCAATTCTGTCCAGCAGGGGACCGGAAAGCTTTGCCCTGTACCGTGCCAATTGCTGGCTTGTGCATGTGCATGCATGGTTTTTATCCCCATAATATCCGCAAGGGCAAGGGTTCATGGCAGCAATAAGCATGCAGGAAGCGGGATAGGTTAAACTCTGGGCAGAGCGGGAAATCGTCACAAATCCGTCTTCCAACGGCTGGCGCAAAACTTCCAGAGAAGAGCGGGAAAATTCAGGCAATTCATCTAAAAATAAGACACCCCTGTGGGCAAGGCTGACTTCTCCCGGTTTGGGATAACTTCCGCCCCCGATAAGGGCAATCTCGGAAACAGTATGATGAGGAGAACGAAAAGGACGGACGGTCACAAGCCTTTTTGTGGATAACTTATTGGACACGCTGTAAATAGTTGTGACTTCCAAGGCTTCTTCAAAGGTCAGACCGGGCAAAATGGTCGGAATACGCTTTGCAAGCATGGTTTTGCCGCTGCCGGGAGAGCCGATAAAAAGGAGATTATGTCCGCCTGCGGCTGCTATTTCCAAAGCGAGTTTAGCCTCTTCCTGCCCCTTGACCTCTGAAAAATCCATATCATAGTGCTGCCACTCTTCAGCCTGCACATGCTCTGCAGGCGTAAAACATGCTTTTTCGCATACAAAATCAAGGACGTCTGTCAGGCTGTCCAGCCCATAAACGGTCAATCCCTCAACAATACTTGCTTCACAGGCATTTTCCCTCGCAACAATCATTGCCTCCATACCAAGGGAACGAGCCAAAAGCGCAAGAGGCAAAATACCTGTTACAGGACGCAGGGTACCGTTTAAAGAAAGTTCCGCCGCAAAAAAAATTTTTTCAAGATTAAGGGTGGGGGCAATAGTCTGTGACGCCGTTAAAAGCCCGATGGCAAGGGGTAAATCATAGGCAGAACCCCCTTTTTTTCTGTCTGCAGGGGCAAGGTTTACCGTGATTTTAGCCGGAGCAAGTTTAAAGCCCGAGGCTCGCACAGCAGTAAAAACTCGTTCCTTTGCTTCTTTTACAGCACCTTCAGCAAGCCCGACCATAACAAAAACAGGCATGCCTGCCTTGGTATAGTCTATTTCAAGCTCCACTTTATAGGCATCAATACCCAGCAGTGCACCGCAAATCAGCCTTGCTATCATCTTAAAATCCCAGTCCCAGAAATTCAATATTTACACTTAACCGTTCTTCTATTTGGTCTTTATTATATTCTGCATAAAAATTAACGCATTGATGCCTGTAGCCTACCCCGACAGCCCGTTCATAATTTTCCCCTGTATCCAAATTCGTTCTGTCCATGAGATAAATGTGAAATTCCGGATTGATATTTAAACGCAGCGTATTGGTAATGGCATTGATTTTTTCGCTTTCCATAACATCGTTAATATCATCATAATCCACAAATTTCCGGTAATTATAATTGGGTTCGCGCTGGCTGTAACTGGTTGAAAACGTGCCAAATTTTTCATGATAAAGGGTTGAACCTATATCTACCCGGTTAAATTTATTATCATAAAAAGAATAAAATGCATTGCCGTCAAAACTGATCCATTTTTGCGGTCTGAAAATTAAGCGTGTTTTCAAATCATGCCAAGGTCTGCGTTCATATTCCGCAAGATGCTTTTCACGGCTGTTTTCTTTAAAGTCAAAGCCCGAGCTGATTTGCAAATTGACCAAATCCACATAGGAAGCGACATCTTCAATGCCGTCTTTCTTTTGAACAATGGAATTTCTCTTTGCCGTCAAAATATTATCTAAACGAAAAATAAGATTATTTTGTTCCTGTATTCTGTCTTCAAGCGTAAAAAACGGCTTGTCTTCCTGATCAACGTCATTTGTCCACTCATACATAATGCGGGGCTGAATGGTATGCTTGAGGGCAACGGTTTCTGATTTTCCTATATTATCCCGATTTAATGCATATTCTTTGGGCAATTCCCATATTCTGTCAGCCTGAGAATAAAAACTGGAACGAATTTCCGGGATAAAGCGGGTATCGCTTCCCTGCCGCTCGCCCCCTACCCGCGTGCTTAAAAGCGACGTATCAGCTCCGGAAATGCCCGTATAGACTGTTGCCCGTCCCCTAGCGGCGATTTCACCGTATAAAAAGCCTGCTTTGACAGGAAAAACTATTTCCGGATACGCTTCTGCCTTTGCACCTTTTGTTCCAAAACGCCGATAGTAATAGCCTGCATTTGCCTGTAAATTCCATTCAAAGGGAAGTTCGGGAAGTATTTTATCCCTGTTCCAGTATAAACCTAACTCCGGAAGATGCTGCACTGTCGTATCATACTTTTTAGCAAGATTTCCATGCCCAAAACTGGGATCTTGGGAATATTTCATTCCTGCCGTCAAATAAAACTTTTCAAAATTTCTATAAACAAAGCCTTGTGTTATTCTGTTGTCGTCCGCTTCTGCGAAGTTCCGCCCAAACATGTCATAGCTGTTTTCCTTGGTATAATCAAAACCCGTCATACGGTTGCTGAATTCGCGGATAAAGTTTTGGTCGGACACATAATCCAAATTATATTTATAATTCCAATCTGTTTCAAAAAAATCGCCGTTGCCCATGGCTCTGAGCCAATAGCGGGGTCTGTTGGTACGGATATTTCCGTCTATCCCGTCAACTTCATCTTCCCCTTCGTGCATAACCCTTGTGCTGTCATATAAAAAATCAAGCATTGCCCACATTTTTTCATTGGCTTTGGTATGGGAACGATATTCCAAAGAGGGCATAAACCCTTTTTCGGTTAAAACGGTGCCATACACGGTTAAATCACGGCTTTGGTCAATCACATGAAAATAGGGCTGCGTATAATACAATCCTTGGGTTGAGCTATATCCGTAATTGGGCAGCAATAAGCCGCTTTGCCGTGTTGTCTTTGTGGGCGCTACAAAATAAGGAGCATAGACCAGCCCATGGTCTTTGATATTGAAAACAACATCATAAAAATGGGCATAGCTGTCTACTTCAAGATCAGCTTCCTTGGCATCGATTTTCCATAAAGGAACATCGCCGTCACAGGTTGTGGCAGTTGCCTTAACTAAAGAATAACGGGCTTCCCCTTTTTTATAAATTTCTTCACTTTTAAAATACATATGCGGACCGGCTAAAAAGAGTTTTGCATTCTTGAGCCAGCCGGTGCTGTTCGTCAAATCAAATTCTGCCTCTTCAGCTTCCACCTCGTCAGTGCCAAGCTTTGCATAGACATTGCCCTGCAGTAAAATCCACTGTGTATTTGTATAAAGCCTTGCAAAATCGGCTTTTAAATAATCTTCCCCGCGGACAAGCAAAATATTGCCCCGTCCTTCAATCACCACCCCGTCATTTACACTGACAAGGGAGTCTGCATAAATCTTCCACGGCAGTTCACCTTCGCTCACAAGCGAGCCGTCTGAAGCAATGGAGCTCGGCAATTCGGCTCCACAGGCAGTTTCGCTGAATCCAAAACAAAAAAAGCAAAGAAAAACAATATATAAATAAATATATTTCATGTATTATTCCATTAAGGCAAATATCAAAGCATATCTTTTTCTTATTAGCATAAATCCATGGAATAATAAAGCAGATAATTTGTGAAAAAAATATTTTTTTTATCTATAGCAACATATTGAAATTATTTTAAAAAACTTGCCTTGCATTTTATTCAATTCTTATTACAATACGAAAATATCAGCAAAGGATTGACCATGAAAAACGCTTTTTGCAAAGTACAGATTGATTTTGACGCATTATTATACAATTACAGACAAATAAAAAATCTCCATTCGGAACTTATGCCTGTGATAAAAGCAGATGCATATGCCCACGGAGCCATTAAAATTGCCCGCTTTTTTGAAAATCAGGACGTGAAATATTTTGCAACAGGCACTATCCATGAGGCATTGGAATTGCGAAAAAATGGCGTCACAAAGGAAATTATCCCCTTGCTCGGCGCATTGACAGATGAAGAATACAAACAGGGCAATGAACAGGACATCGTCAGCCTTGCCCATGATAAGCAGTCCCTTGAGAAAGCCCTTGCCTATTCCGAGAAAATTGCCGTAAAAATCAACTCCGGTATGGGCAGGCTCGGTTTTTTGCCCCAGGATATTGATACGGTCATAATGAAACTGAAAAAACACAATAAAACAGCAAGTTATGCCTTGACCCATTATGCCAGTGCGGACATTATTTCGGACCACGGCTATATGCAGACACAGACAGAAAAATTGACTCCTGCCGTAACTGCCCTGAAAAATGCTTTTCCTGACATGAAAACAAGTTTTGCAAACTCTGCTGCGCTTATTGCTTATCCTGACAGCATTGGCGATATTGCACGAATCGGCAAAATTTTTTATGGCGGAAATCCCCTGTACGGAACGGAAAAAGAACACCTTACCCCCCATTTGAAGCCGGCTCTCAGCCTCACTGCGCCTATTTTAAGTATCAACCATTTAAAACGGGGTGAAAGTTTGAGCTATATGCAAAGTTTTACTGCCGAAAGGGATACCGATGTGGCATGGATTGGCATTGGCTATGCAAACGGCTATCGCCGCAGCAACCGCGTGTACAGCGAAGACAGCAATTTTGTGCCCCATGTCAGCCTTTTGGGACACCTTTGCCCGACACTTGGCTATATTACCATGCAAATGACTGCCATTGACATTACCGATATTTATGACGGAAAAAATATCAATATCGGCGATCGTGCATATATCCTTGGCGGTGAAGAAAATCCCGTTACGCCGGAAATGCTTGCCACATGGTGGAATACTATTCCCCATGAGGTGCTCACTTCTTTAGGGTTTTAATCCGATCCGTACGGATTTAATTATTTTCTTTAAGCATGACTTTAATCTTGCTTATTCTTCAATTATCTTCTATACTCATGACCTCATTATGTCGGACAAAGCGTTTATGCTTTTCCTATAACATTTCAACGTAGCGAGGGTCTTTTATGACTTCTATTTCATTATTATTGGTTTTTGCGTGCGCTGCATTTGCTTTGTATTACGCATTCAAAACCTCTAAAACCGTGCTTGCTGCAAGCACCGGTAATGAAGATATGCAACGCATTGCCGGAGCTATCCAAGAAGGTGCAAAAGCATATTTAAACCGTCAATACCGTACTATTGCCATTGTAGGTATTGTTGTTGCAGTCTTACTCCTTTTCTTCCTTTCTTTCCTTGTAGCACTCGGCTTTGTTATCGGTGCTATTTTATCTGGCGTTGCAGGCTATATTGGCATGAACGTTTCTGTTCGCGCCAACGTGCGTACTGCCGAAGCTGCCCGCAACGGACTTACCCCGGCGCTCAATATAGCTTTCCAATCCGGTGCGATTACCGGTTTGCTCGTTGTTGGCTTAGGTCTTTTAGGCGTTTCTTTCTACTATGCACTTTTGCAGATGTTCCAAGTTGAAACAACGACCCTTATGCAGGCATTGGTTGCCCTTTCCTTCGGTGCTTCCCTTATTTCTATCTTTGCCCGTCTTGGCGGCGGTATTTTTACAAAAGGCGCTGACGTCGGTGCTGACCTTGTTGGTAAAGTTGAAGCAGGCATTCCTGAAGATGACCCTCGTAACCCTGCTGTTATTGCCGACAACGTCGGTGATAACGTCGGAGACTGTGCAGGTATGGCTGCCGACCTTTTTGAAACGTATGCCGTTACCATTGTCGCTACCATGCTTCTTGCTTCCATTTACTTTGAAGGCGCGCTGCAAAAGCTCATGATTATGTATCCTCTGCTCATCAGCGGCGTATGTATTTTGGCTTCTGTTGCAGGTACATTTTTTGTAAAACTTTCCGGCGACAATAAAATCATGAAGGCTCTTTATAAAGGTTTCCTTGCAACTGCGCTTATTTCTGCCGTTCTTATTACCTTTATCACCATGGCTTTCTTCTGGGGAAGAGAAGAAATGGCTATCGGCGACATGGTCTTTACAAGCGGAAACCTCCTTCTTTGCTCTTTCACGGGTCTTATTGTTACCGCTCTTCTGGTTTGGATTACCGAATACTATACTTCCACTTCCTACCGTCCTGTAAGAAGTATTGCCAAAGCTTCCACCACAGGTCACGGAACAAACGTTATCCAAGGTCTTGCTGTTTCCATGGAAGCCTGTGCTCTTCCTGTTATTGTGATTTGCGGCGGTATCTTGTTTGCTTATTTCAATGCAGGTCTTTTTGGTATTTCCATTGCGGCGACTACTATGCTCGCTCTTGCCGGTATGGTTGTTGCCCTTGACGCCTACGGACCTGTTACCGATAACGCCGGCGGTATTGCTGAAATGAGCGGTCTTCCCGAAGAAGTGCGTGAAGTAACCGATGCTCTCGACGCTGTCGGCAACACAACAAAAGCTGTAACCAAGGGTTATGCTATCGGTTCTGCCGCTCTTGCCGCACTTGTTCTCTTCTCTGCATACACTGAAGATCTTTCCCGTTATTTCCCTCTTTCAAATGTAAGCTTCTCCCTTCAAGATCCATTTGTTCTTATCGGTCTTTTTGTGGGCGGTCTTTTACCTTACCTCTTTGGAGCTATGGGCATGATGAGTGTTGGACGCGCAGGTTCCGCTGTTGTTGTGGAAGTTCGCCGTCAATTCAAGGAAATCCCCGGCATCATGGAAGGTACTGCTAAACCTGACTACCATGCTGCTGTTGATATGCTCACCAAAGCTGCAATTAAAGAAATGATTGCTCCATCCTTATTGCCGGTTCTTGCTCCTATCGTTCTCTATGGCATTATTTGTGCCGTAGCCGGTCAAGACGCTGCTTTTGCAAGCCTTGGTGCAATGCTCATGGGTACTATCGTAACAGGTATTTTCGTTGCTATTTCCATGACAAGCGGCGGCGGTGCATGGGATAATGCAAAGAAATATATCGAAGACGGCAATTTTGGCGGCAAAGGTTCAGATGCTCACAAAGCAGCTGTAACAGGCGATACAGTGGGTGACCCTTACAAAGATACTGCAGGTCCTGCCGTAAACCCAATGATTAAAATTATTAATATTGTGGCTCTTCTTATCCTTATTGCTCTTGCATAAGAAAGTGACTGCATAAAAAATAAAAAGCCCTGCATGAACATGCAGGGCTTTTTATTTTGTTATTTAAGATGACGCTCGGAGCGGCGTCCTGCCGCCCGCTCGCTCCTTTAACATTCTGTCAGATAACTCGAAGAGTTAAAAATCTTACAGAATGTTAAAAGGTTCTCGTGCCCGGCGTGGTTGCAAAATGAAATTTCAGCAACCTAAGTCGGGTGCTCGCTCACAGTTCGACGTCCTGTGCTAATAGCTATATTCCATGACATAACTATTCTACATGTTATCGGGACAAGCTCTCAGAGAAAAACCTTATTATATGTAACTATTTTACTCATATGTTATATTTTTATCACATTAGCATACTTTCTTCGCACCACTCTATTATTTTTCATATATCTTACTAATATTACAGGATAAAAATATAATTATCATCTGTTGTATTCTATAAAAACGTGTAAATATGAAACAATCTGCATACTAATGTTACACTTTTCCGTTATTTTAAGCGCAAAAAAAATTGGAATAAATAAAAAAGATAATCTTTTCAATATGTTTTAATGTTTGGCATGCTCTTTGCTATATAGCAGACATAACGAGAAAAGATTTTTCGAAATGAGAACAAAAATCCCTCATTAATAACCACATAAATAATAGCAGGATTATGATATGAAAAAGATTTTTGGAACATTCGCAGTTATGGCAATGGCACTTATCGGCGCAGGCTGTGCACACGCTCACGGCGTTTACTACACACCAAGTCAGATAAGCATTAACTACCAATCTCACCCCGGCTTCTACTTCCATGGACACGGTCCAAAACACCATGGACCTCAATTTCACCCGCCTAAACCTCACCGCCGCCCTGCACCTAAACCTCCTGTATTTGGATTTGGTCCAGGACACGGGAAAGAGCACGGACCTTACGGGCACAAGCCAGGGCACGGTCACCGCTGGTAAAAATATTTCAAAACAAATCTACCCGACAATAACAATATAAAAAATAAAATAAAGGAATAAAAAAAATGAAAAAGATTTTTGTAACACTCGCAATTATGGCAATGGCAGCAACAGGCGTAAGCTATGCACAAGCATACAACCCAAATACATCAAGCAACCAAACAAATACAGAATACAAATATCATAACGATAATTGTGGGTATAATTACCATGGGCACGGCTACGGACATGGACACGGTCACGAACATGGGCATGGGCATGGCGGCTGCTGATAAAAAGACATAAGAAAAATAAGCATTAATACTGATAAAATAAATATAAGAAAGGAATTAAATTATGAAAAAAAGTACAATGTTTGGAACACTCGCAATTATGGCAATGGCAGTAACAGGTGCAGGCTATGCACAAGCTTATCACGGCGGCGATTATGGGTATCACCATAGAGGCTATCATCATCAAGAATACAGACACGGCGGCTGCGGCAACTATGAAGGATACCGCCACAACTACCACCGCGGCAACTGCTTCTATGCAGAACAAGAACAAAATCTGACTCAGGAACAACTCGCCAAATTAGGCGAAATGCGCGAAAACCACTTTAAAACCATGAAACCGCTTTTTGACGATCTCCGCCTGAAAAGAATGGAACTTGATGTTTTCCGCGACAACCCCAATGTAAAACCCGACCAGCTTAACAAGCTGATTAAAGAAATCATTGCCCTTGAAAACAAAATTGATACTGAAAGATACAGTTTCCGCACTCAAGTTGAAAAAGAATTTGGCATTGAATTTCGCCGCGCTATGCCAAAGCAAATACCGTCTGAAGACAATCCTGACAGCGAATTATAAGATGCCTTCATAAACCTAAAAAATCGGAGAAAATTTCTCCGATTTTTTATTTGTCCATGTGATTTTATTTCCTTTTTATTTCCCAAATATTCACGTGAGCAGGCAGGATATGTTCTGAAATTTTCGGCGTCAATTCCGCATGGACTTTTTTAATGGTAAAAGGAAAATTTTTTACCTCTTCTAAAAAATACCGATAAATAGCCCTGCCGGGTTCTGCTATCCAAAAAACACCGTCTGCTGTCAGTGCATAATCCAAAAATTTTAAAATTTCAGGCATAAATTTTCGTTCATAGGCAATATCCGATGCCCAGATAAAGGGGAATTTTTTTTCTTCAACACAGGGAACACGCCAATCCAAAAGCAAGGGGCACAACACAGGAACAGGGCTTTGCCAAACATCTTCATACTCTTCACAAATTAAAACAGCATTTTTGAGGGCATTAAACCGCACCAGATCCAAAGCCTGTTTTTCATAATCACAGGCAAGCACTTTTGCTTTGCACACTGTCCCGCATAGTGCAGTAAACCCCAGCCCGCAACCTAAATCAAGGCAAACATTCCCTGCAATGCTCCCTTCATTTTGCTTCAGCCACGTGGCAAGCCCGAAACCTGAGCTCCAAAGCTCTGCCCAATAGGGCAATCGTTCATCTTCGTAAAACGCCTGTATGGCGTCTTGGTTGTTGCCCATGCTTTCCCACAGGCTTTCCATATCTGCACGGTAAATATGCCACTCTCTGCCGATATGGGAAAAAGAAACGCTCTCTTCTTCTTTATATTCCATGATATTTTACTCTTTTCAGCCGGTTAACATTGTTTTGACGAGATAATAATCTTTTTAAAAATCAATGAGCTGCAACAGTATACCCATAGAGAATACTATTCGTTGTCTTTTGCATGAGCCATTTTCTCCCCGCGTATATGTTCCCGTTCGGTTTCGTTTTTGGGCTCACTCTTGATTTCAGGTTTTGCAAAGGGGTGAGATTTATCATAAATTTTTGTCAGTGCGTCCATATCCAAATGGGTATAGCGCTCCGTTGTGGCAATTTTGCTGTGTCCCAACAGTTCCTGCACGGACCGCAAGTCTGCTCCCCCTTCCAATAAATGGGTAGCAAAGGAATGTCGTAAATCATGGGCGGACACACGGGTTTCAACCCCTGCCTTTTTCCTGCACAATTCAATTATTCTGTTGGCTTCCCTGCGGTTAAGCCGTTTTCCGCGCTTGCCGACAAAAAGAGCTTTTTCACCTCTCTCCACAGTCAGCAGAATTCTTTTTTCAAGCCATGCCTGCAAGGCTTTTTTACAGGTATCGGAAAGGGGTACTATTCGTTCCTTGCTTCCTTTTCCAAAAACTTTGACCGTATCACTGTCTGCTTTTATCTCTTGCAGGTTTATGCCCAGTGCCTCGGAAATTCGCAGACCTGAACCGTACAACAGCTCCAGCAAGGCATTGTCCCGATAATAAAAAATATCCTCTTCATTGGGATTTTTTTCATCAAGCATGCCGGTGACCTGATCCACATTGAGCATGGTGGGGTGATGTATTTCCTGCTTGGGATTACTGATACCCAGCATGGGATTTTCTGCTATATATTTCTTCTTGAGCATAAAACGAAAAAAAGATCGCAGACAGGAAAGTTTACGTGCCATGGAAGTTTTATGCATTTTTTGTCTGTACAGCGCGGCTAAAAATTCCTGCACATCTTTTTTACGGACAGTTTCCAAGAGACCGAGACTTTTTTCTTTTCTCCGTAAAAAAATTTCAAATTCTTCTAAATCCGTGCCATAGGAACGCACTGTCGCCTCTGAATAATTTTTCTGAAACGCAATATGCGCAAGAAAAAGCTTCACGTTGTCACATGGTTCGAAAACAGTCTTATTCATAACAAACCCTGTAGCGTGCCCCTGCTTCTTTCACAATTTTTCCTTCCACTTCCAGCATGAGAAGTTCAGAAGAGAGGCGTGCCATATCCATGGCAATGCCCTGTTCCTGCAAAGTTTGCATGATGTCATCAGCCGTCAGCAGTTCCTGTTCCGCTACAATTTGTACAAGAGGGTTATCAGCTGCAAGTGCTTTCTGATGTGCTGAACCGTGTTTTTCACAAGCCTGTTCCGCAAAAACGTCTTCCTTTGCCCTTTTTTGCTTTTGCTCGCAGCGGGCTTCTTTTTTATACTGCTGAAAAATTTTTTTATGGGGATTTTTTTTATTTAAAATAGATTGCGCCATTTCCCCAAAATCAAGAGAAAGGGGCAGCAGCTCCTCATCAATTTTTGGACGCTGCAGTATGGTATAGGCAGAATAGGTTTTCTTTGGCAATGATTCCACAGACTTTACCGTATTTTGGGCTTGTTCCTGCTTTTTTACTGTGTTCTTGGTGCTCTTTTTCTTTTTTTGCTCCGCACTCTTCTGCTCGCTCGGGCTTGTATTCCCTGCAAAAATGCGTTCTTCCTTCTTCTCTTTTTGGTTTGCTGCCGCATTTTCAGCCTGCTCTGCCTGCCTTGTTTTTTTGCATAAGCTTTCATACTGTACGGATAAATGGGGCACTAAATCCGCAATAATGCCATATGCATCATCAACGCATAACGCCCCTTCTTCCAAAAGCTTTTGCCCGCCCGGACTGTGATTTTCTCCTGAAGGACGGCACACATACACATTTTTATTTTGCTCCAAAGCAAGGCGGGCTGTAATCAAACTTCCGCTTTTGAGGGCGGCTTCCACAATAAGTACGCCTTCGGAAATCCCGGTTATCAGCCTGTTCCTGATGGGGAAATTTTGTGCGATCGGTTTTGTAAACGGGGAAAATTCACTGATAAGCAGTCCGTTTTCGGCAATTTTCCGATAAAGAGCAGTATGTTCTTTGGGGTACACAACATTGATGCCTGTGCCCAGCACAGCAATGGTTTTTCCCTGCGAAGCCAACGCCCCTTCGTGGGCAGACTGGTCAATGCCAAGAGCCATACCCGAAACAACGGCTAAGCCAAGGCTTGCAAGCTCCCCGGCTATTTCTTCTGCTTTCTCTTTGCCGTGCCCACTTGCTTTTCTTGCCCCCACTATGGCAAGGGTGGGATAGGATAAAAGCCCCGTATCCCCTTTGGCGTAAAAAAAGAGAGGTGCATCAACCAATTGTTTTAATGCAAGAGGATAACGGTAGTCCGTCCATAAAATTACTTCACAGTCAGTTTTTTGGGCGTCCTGCCATTCCTGCATGGCAGATTTGCGCCACTCCTCATGTTTAAGCACCGTACGAAAAGACGCGGGAACTTTTTTGACGAAATCATCAAAAGGAGCAAAGGATTCCTGTAAAGTCAATTGTTGATAGGCTTGATAGGCAGAGCCGTAGTGACGCAAAATTTTAGCTAATAGCCGCGGGCGTGCTCCCTCTGAACAGCGCAGGGCAAGACTTGCCCAAAATTCCTTTTTAGCCTCGTCACTCAGCCTGTCCAGCACATGCATAAATTACTTGGAACCCATTGACCGTGCTTTTTGCGCAGCGGAAGACTGCGGCCAATCTTCCAATAGCACAAGATAGTGCAGGCTTGCATTTTCGGTATCGCCGAGCCGAGCATAGGACATGGCTGTTTTTAAAAGCGAATCTGCTGTCTTTGGATGTTTGGGATAGCGGGTCTGCACGTCTTTGAATGCAAAAATCGCCTGCGGATAAAGAGCCCGTGCATACAGGGTTTCCCCTTTCCAGTACAATGCATTCGGTGCAAGCACGTCTTGAGGATATTGCTCTAAAAAGGCATTAAATGCCATTTCTGCTTCTGCATATTGTCGTTTTTGGTATAAATGGTACGCATTATCATAGAGCTGCTTGCTTGATTGGGCTATTTCCGAAACTTGCGCTACATTTTCAGGAGACGCCGCGGCGGCTACTTGCTGTGGAGTGCTTTGAGCCTGCTGAGCTGGCTCTGCTTGTGCTGCTTGAGCAGGCTGTGTTTGCTCTGCAGGCTGCGGTGTTTTTGTTTCTGCACTTTTCTGTACTGTCTGCTGAACCTGCTGCACTGGCTGCTGCCGGGCAGTCTGTTCTGCTGTCTGCTGAGGAGGCTGTACGACATTTTCCTGCACTTGCTGCTGTGTTTTTTCCTCAACCTTTGTCAAATCCTGCCCCGTAAGTGCGCCGACTTCACCCGCCTGCGGAGTCTGTCCTCCCTGCTGAACATCCTGAACAGGCAAGTTTACCTGTCCCTGCTGTGCTGTCATTGCTGGGCTTACGGGACTGCCCATGTTAAACTGTTTCAGGCTGTCCACCGTCACAATTTTTTGCGGAACAGGCACACCCCGTTTTTGGGCGTCTTTTTCAACTTCTGAAATGCGAAGTTCATTATCCACTAAAATATCATAGGTTTTATTATTATAGACTAAAAGAGCGTCAACTTTTTCTTCAAGGCTTTCCAAACGTTGATTTTGCTCAAGATTTACATCAGCAGAAGAACACGCTGCCAATAAAACAAAGGGTACAAAAAAGAATATTTTTTTCATAAGCAACCCACCTGTCAACACTTTTTTATAAAATACCCCACAAGACACATACTGTCAAATAGAGATGCAAAACTGCACAAAAAAAAGCCCTGCATAGGCAGGGCTGAATTTTGGAATACTCATACATTAAACAATATGACTTACACGTAAAAATATGAGCTAAGCTCTTTAAAGAATTGTCAAATCAACCGTTTAATTATGCATTCACATTTCTTGGACTGGGTTTACGAACAGCACCGGAACGAATGCAGCGAGTACAACAAACAATAGTGCGGACAGAACCATCTTCAAATTGATGGCGAACTGTTTGCAAATTTGGATTAAAGCGGCGTTTTGTTTTGATATTTGAGTGACTTACCAAGTTACCAACTTGAGCCTTTTTACCGCAAACTTCACATTGTTTACCCATATTATTCCTCCAAAATCTATACCGATTGGTAGTATCGTATTTTTGCCATATGGCGAATAAACATTCCACAATTCCCGTAAGGACTGTTCACTTTATACATTAAATTTAATAATTGCAAGCAATATTTAATGTTTTTTAAATTTTAATTAACGTGCAAGGGGGTAGAATTGCCGAAATACAACTTGCTCATCAAGAATAACATCAACAACAAGCTGTGCTTTTTCACCAATTTTCATGCCTGCAACAGAAGCGGAACTATTTACGTTTTTCAAATGACGAATTCTGAAAGTGGAATTGGTGGCGTTTGATAATTCCTGCAAGGCAAATTTACCGTCAATCTGACTGCTCAAATAATATTTTTGTCTGCCTTCAATTTGGACTTTTTTCCCGAGATTTATTAATTGGTAATTAATATCAACGTGTTGGGCTGTAAGTTTAGCATGGAAATTTTCAATTTCAAGATAGCCTGAATTAAGCTGCTGGGTGATGGATACTTCCTGCACGGGAGCAGTATTTTCCTTTCCCTGTTCGTTTACTGCAATTTGCTCTGTATTCCCGGCAGGAGCCTGTTCTGACGGAGCCTGTTCTGCCGGCATTTCAGCTTCAGCCTTTTTTTCTGCTTCTGTTTTCACATTTTCTGCGATAAGAGTTTTTTGTTCTGCTTTCTTTTTGTCTGCATCTGTATTTTCAAGATTTTTTGTCTCAGGACTATCTTCTTTTTCCCCGTTTTCAATAATATCAAAACTCATATTGGAGCCTGTCAGACTTTCTGCAAGCTCATCCATGAGTGCGTCCTTATCGCCATTAATAACAGGCAGATTTCCGGCATCCATATTATCGGCAGGAACCAGCAAACCAAGCATGTCAGGGGAATATTTTTGCAAAAAGCGTTCTAAATTGGCAAGGCGCGTAACAGTTTGTTTATTGTGTTCAATGGACTGTTTCAAACTTGCAGTTTCTTCAAGGATAGCTACGTATTTACTATACGTTGACAAGCCAAACCAAATAGTAAAAACAAGAAGAACAGAAACAACAACCAGCAAAGAAAGGACTATTTTAAACGTAGTTGGGGATAAATGAAACGAGTGCGATTGTCCTCTGTCCCGCATAATAATAATATTTATCTTACTCATACAACTCCATAAAAGCTAAATTAATCTCTTTTTCTCTCTCATTTTTTGTCTATACACTTTTTTTATCCGGACAGCAATATTTTTTATAAATAAAAATAGTGGGTTGCTAAAAACATATTTTTTAGAGTTATAGCCTGTGCCACAATTCTTTGAAAATAACCCAGCTGTCGCCCTGCGGGTGTAAAATCATTGTTTTTACCCCTTTATCCCTGTAGCCTTTATTATCCTGATACTCTTGGATCATACGAATTTTTAACCCCTCTTTTTCCATAGACATGGACATATCGGAAAAGGCAACTTTTTGGGGCTTTTTTACACTCCAGAGATCCTGCTTTTGAGCAGCTATCTGCTCCAAACCCTTGCGGTTATCCTGAACTGCGTATTTGCTGTAAAAAGCGGTATAAGCATCAATATCAGCCTGTTCCCATGCCAAACGCCACTTTTCAATAAATTCAGGGGCTGTATTTTTAACTTTTTCCGTTAAACTGTGTTCCAAACCAACGGCACGAGGCAGCCATTCCATAGCCACAACTTTATAATTTCCGCTGTCGTCCTTGAGCCAGTAAAGCCGGCGTATGCCTTCCGTTTTATGGTTGGGAGCGACATAAAGCTGCTTAAACCAAGAAACAAAATAATCGGGACCTTCCAAAACTTCGACATCGTCAACAGCGATGTAAATCCATGCCAGACTTGAAAAAAGCCCTTGCTTATTGGCTTTAAAGCCTGCAAAACTGCCGCAGGTTTTAGAATATTTTTCCTGATCGTAAAAATCAAAAAATTCCTGAGACCGTGCTGACCAAGCATTATTCCAATCATAGGTAGCCTGCCTGATAAAATCGGCGTCATTGGAATTATCCGCATAGACAACTTCTTTTTGTTCCTGTGCCTGCGGTTTTTCTGTTTCGTCTGAATTTTCAAAGTGACGGACAGAAGTATCCTGTCCGCTTTGCACCGCGTTTTCTTCTTCACTTACAACAGAAGAATCTGAGGCAAGAAGTGAACCTGCCATGGCATTCTCTTCTTTTTCTTCCACTACTTCCAGAGCATTTGCCCCCAGATTTTCCGTTTGCCCAAGACGTTCCGCTTCAGCTTCCGAAAGTGCCGAAGCCGCTGCAGGAGCAACTTCCTCACTTGCTTTAGCTGAACCTGCTGCGTTCTGTCCTAAGCCTGCTGCGCCGTGTCTTTCTTCAAGCTCTTTCTCTTTATGGAAGGAACTTTGGATACCCTCTGCAATGACAACCGGAGTTCCGGCTTTCAAATACTTATCAAGGGATTTTATATCTTCCAAATCAATGGCGACACAGCCCTGCGTTCTTTGCCCTGAAATGGGATTGCCCTTGCTGTGTATCCAAATTCCGCCGCCTGTTTTTCCGCGCAGAATATCAATGGGGTTAGGGTAATTCAAAACATAGGCATGATTGCCGTACATTTCAAAATCAAGGGGAACCTGTATTTTTCCGCGGACAAAATATACACCCTCGGGGGTTTTCAAATCCCCCTCAACCTGTTTATCGCCTTCGTTTTCACCATGGATACTGGGATAATGCAGGCGTGTGATTTTTTCCCCGTGTTTTTCCAAATAAAAAAATTCATTTTTGCCTTTATCCACAAGAATTAAACTTTCTTCCAAGGCAGTTTCCGGCAAATGCACATCCCATGCATGAGCCAAAGCGGAAAAAGAGAAAACGGCAATAATTGAAAAAACAAGTGAATGAAAACCCATACTTTCTCTCAAAACTAGCCTCGAGCCAACGCTAATAATTCACTGCGTTTAAAAAGTGAATGCAGTGCATAGCCGGCGTCTTGTATTGCTTCGTTGCCGCCTTCTTCACGGTCAAGCACAGTGCAGAGCATGCCAATGGCAAAACCTGCTTCTTTGACACGTTCACACGCTGTCAAAAGAGAACCGCCCGTGGTAACCACATCTTCCAGCATGGCAACAGGTTTTCCCGGCTGCAAATTGGACAAGCCTTCCAAATATTGGTTTGTTCCGTGCCCTTTGGGGCTTTTACGTACAATAAAAGCAGGAAGAGGTCTGCCCAGCTGATAGGAAATAACGCTGGTGGCTGTCACAAGGGGGTCAGCCCCGAGGGTAAGCCCGCCGACAGCAGTAATGCTGCTGTTTTCTTTCAGCAGGTTATTAAAAAGATGTCCAATTAAATATGCACCTTCCGGATGCAATGCGGTTTGCTTTCCGTCAAAATAAAAATCACTTTTCCGTCCGGAAGTAAGGATAAATTCCCCTTCTTTATAGGAGCGTTCATACAAAAGTTTTGCAAGGCGTACACGCATTTCTTCAATACTTAAATTTTGCATAATTCACCTATTCAAAAACACGGTCTAAAATCATTTGTTCATAACGGATATAATAGCCCAAATCAAACACGGAATCCAAAACTTCATCGGGCAAAAGGGCAGAAATTTTTTCATTGCGGCGAACAATATCAGGGAATTTTTCTTCACTCTCCCAACTTTGCATTGCACATTCCTGCACCATAACATAGGCTTCCTGACGGGGCAGACCATGATCCACCAAAGCCGTCAGCACACGCTGAGAAAAGAAAAGTCCGTAACTTCCCCATAAATTTCTTTCCACATTGCGGGGAATAACACGCAGTCCGTCAAGCAAAAAGGTCAGACGGTGCAAAACATAATCCATTAAAATAGTGGAATCAGGCATAATCACCCGTTCTACGGAAGAGTGGCTGATATCTCTCTCATGCCATAAAGCCTGATTTTCCATGCTTGCCAAGGCATTGGTACGGATAAGGCGGGAAAGTCCGCACATATTTTCGGCAGAGATGGGATTTTTCTTATGCGGCATTGCAGAAGAACCCTTTTGTCCCTTGCCGAAGCCTTCTTCCACTTCATGAACTTCCGTTCTCTGCAAGTGGCGAAGTTCGGTGCAAATTCTTTCAATACCGCCTGCGGCAACGGCAAGTGCCGTGAAATAATGCGCATATCTGTCCCGCTGTACAATTTGCGAAGAAATTGTATCAGGGCGAAGTCCTAAAATTTCGCAGGCGCGTTCTTCAATATCAGGAGATAAAACAGTATAGGTACCGACAGCCCCGGAAAGTTTGCCTACCCGCACATCTTCCAGCGCACGTTCAAAGCGCTCCTTATGGCGTTTAAACTCTGCATAAAAACCTGCAAATTTCAGGGAATAGGTGGTTGGTTCAGCGTGTATGCCATGGGTTCTGCCCATACAGATAAGCCCGCGGTATTTTTCTACAAAATTTTTCAGAGAGGCTAAAAGATTATCAAAACCCTCCAATATTTTTTCTCCGGCTTCCACAAGCAAAAGGGCATTTGCCGTATCAACAATATCGGAAGAAGTACAGCCTAAATGGATAAAACGGGAAGCAGGGCCGACTTTTTCTTCTAAAGAAGTCAAAAATGCAATGACGTCATGGCGGGTGACTTCTTCAATTTCGGCAATACGATCGGCATCAATAGCAACCCGTGAGCGGATTTCTTCCATACTTTGCGGATCAATACGACCTTTTTCGTACCATGCTTCACAAACAGCAAGCTCAACTTTCAGCCATGCATTATAGCGATTTTCCAAAGACCATAACTCTGCCATTTTTGCCCGACAGTATCTTTCAATCATACGCCTATCCTATTTTCATCATTATTTTATATTTTTATTAAGGTGTATAGTTAAATACAAAAAGTACACCTCAAGTATATACTCTTGGTATTTTTATGTTAAAGAAAAAGGTTTTGCCCTAAGGGGCAAGACCCTTTCTATGCTAACGCATTATTTCTTAGCAGCTTTTTTTGCTTCATGAATACGTGCTTTTAAACGTTCTGCACGGCGATGACGGCGGCGATCTAATTCTTTTCTGCGTTCAACTTTCTTATGAGCCATATTAAACCTCCATTAATTTATCCTGTTTTTCGAGTATACTCAAAAAAACCTGACTTTGCAATACATGGATTTTTCATTTAAGTAAAGTAATAATTTCACAGTGTTAACATTTTTTTAAAAGGATTTGCCGCTTCCTGCAAACTGGCCGGCAATAAAGGTTGCATAACTGTCTGTCATTCCGGTAATAAAATCAATAACCACCAAATACGCTTCATAAAGCGTATACGTATCTTTTATAAAGTGTTTGCCCATAAGACATAGAGCCCGATCCTCGCGGTAGGACAATTTTTTTCCATGCACATGGGTATGTACGGCAGGAATAAGTACATCCAAGAGCTGTTTATACACGCTGTAGGAACCAATTTCCAAACTGATTTTCTGCGAATGGTTTAAAATAATTTCATTAAAACATCTTTTTGCCTTATTCATATAAGCTTTCACAGGTTCTCCCGCATAGTCCATATACGGCGCCAACAGTTCCCCCTGCATCAGGGCAGGATATTTTTCCCTGCTCACGGCAAAAATATCTTCCACCAAAACCTTAATCACCAAGGAACGCAAATAACTCATTCTGGCACGGTCAGAATACATGGCAGCAAGCCTTTTTTCATCAGCCTGCATTAAATCCCAAAGAGGAGCAAGCACTTCACGGATATCTTCATACCGTAAAATACCAAGTTCCAGTGCGTCCTCCATATCAATAATGCGGTAGCAGCTGTCGTCCGCAGCTTCCATTAAATAGGAAAGAGGATGCCGCAAAAAACACGCTGCACTGCCTTGTTGTTTCACAAGTTCCAATTCTGTAAAAATTTCCGAAAATAAATCCCGTTCACTTTGATAATAATTGAATTTCTTTGATTGTTTCCGCATTGCTTCAAACGAAGAACGGGGATATTTCACCACACTGGCAACAGTGGGATAGGTCAGCCGAAAACCGCCCTGTTCCCGCTCGTTTTCCACCACATTAATGACGCGAAAGCCTTGGGCATTGCCGTCAAAAGTGCGAAAATCCAAAATTTCCTCTTCTTTTAAACCGTTTGTGTACCGCTCATTTTGTGCGTCACAAAACCAGTCCTGAACAGCATATTCTCCGGCATGCCCGAAAGGAGGATTGCCAATATCATGGGCAAGGCAGGCAGACTGCACAATTTCCCCAATGTGATAGGGTTCGATAAAGGTCGGCAAATCCCCTTGTTCTGCCAAAAAATACCCGTACTGCGTACCAAGGGAACGTCCCACAGAGGCAACTTCCAAAGAATGGGCAAGACGCGTATGCACATGATCATTGGAAGAAAGGGGGTGAACCTGTGTTTTTCCGGCCAAACGCCGAAAAGAATCAGAAAAAATAATCCTGTCATGGTCGGTAATAAAGGGGCTCCGAGCCTTGTTTATTTCCTGCACCCCCTCTTTGCCATAGCGTTTCGGCAATAAAAGTTTTTCCCATTTTCCTCGATATTTCTGCATATATGCCCCTTATTCGCATCTGAACAGACTTGCAAAATTTTCTCTTTCGCCGTAAAAATAGCTTAAAATTTTCATTTAAACAATACTGTTAAAAGGAGTTTTTATGCCAACCGTTCTTTCATTTTATCAAGGCAATTTACGCTGCCAAAATACACACGTTCAAAGCAATGCCACCCTTATTACCGACGCTCCCACGGATAATCAGGGAAAAGGCGAAAGTTTTTCTCCTACCGACCTTGTGGCAACTGCCCTTGGCACCTGCATGATGACAATTATGGGCATTTACGCCAACAATAACGGGATTAATCTTGACGGAATGCGCATGGAAATTACTAAAACAATGCACAGTCTTCCCCGCCGTATCGGCAAAATCGATATTGTCATCACCATGCCTCATATCGAGCTTACACCTCTGCAAAAGGCAGAATTAGAGGATATTCCCTGTACCTGTCCCGTTTGCATGAGTTTAAACCCCGAAATAGAAAAAAATATTTCTTTTGTCTGGTAAACGATACCGGCTGCAATAGGGTAAATTTGCCGCAAAAGAAAAATAAAATTGTACAAAAAAAGGAGGTTAAACATTCATGTACAATTTTTTCAGTTCCACAAAAGGAATTATTTTTACAGGCTTATTTATCGGAATTGGGGCTTTTTTGCTCCAGTTTTTGGGTAATCCACCAAACATGGGTATCTGCGTTGTCTGCTTTACCCGTGACACCACAGGCGGACTTGGTCTGCACAGAGCAGAAATAGTGCAGTATATCCGTCCGGAAATTATCGGCTTTGTTCTCGGTTCTTTTGCTGCCGCACTGGCAACAAAAGAATTTCGCCCCCAAAGCGGTTCTTCTCCTCTCATCCGCTTTGTTCTTGGCATGATTACGGGAACAAGCGCTTTGGTTTTCCTTGGCTGTCCATGGCGTATGGTTTTACGCATTGCCGGCGGTGATTTAAACGCTGTGGTGGGACTGCTGGGCTTTGCCTTTGGAATTTTTATCGGCACACGCTTTTTCAAACACGGATATACCTTAGGAAAAAGCATGCCTATTTCCAAAAAAGCAGGCTATGTCTTTCCCTTACTTATGCTTGGTTTACTCATTTTATTAATCCTCAGCCCCGAAAAAGACGGTTCGGTCTATAACGGACTGATTTACTATTCTCAAAAAGGTCCCGGATCAATGCATGCACCTTTGCTTATTTCTCTTGGTATTGCTTTTTTTGTAGGTATAATTGCACAAAGAAGCCGTTTCTGCACCATGGGAGCATTCAGGGATATTTTCCTTTTTAAGGAAGTGCACCTTTTCTCGGGTCTTTTCGCTTTGTTTTTGGCTGTTCTTATCCTCAATCTTTTCACAGGAAAATTTACCCTTGGATTTGAAGGACAGCCCATTGCCCATACTGACCATATCTGGAACTTCCTGAGCATGCTGACTGTTGGCTTTGCTGCCGCACTTGCCGGCGGCTGTCCCGGTCGCCAATTCTTCTCCAGCGGAGAAGGAAACAACGATTCCACAACCTATATCATAGGGTTGTTCATCGGCACTGCCTTTGCCCATAATTTCGGCATTGCAAGTTCCGCAGCGCAAATTGGACCTCACAGTATCTTCGCTGTCCTTTTTGGACTGGCTGTCTGCTTTGTGATTGGTTTCAGCCACATTAAAAAAGCATAAGGAAAACAGTATGGAAAATATCAATAAGAACACTATTGACACCTGCGGACTTTCCTGCCCGCAGCCGGCATTGGAAGTGTTAAATTTTATTCAACAGCAGGGAACGGATACCTTCAGCGTGCTTGCTGACAGCATTACAAGCCGTGAGAATATTATCCGTACCGCGCAAAAATATCAGTACAGGTTGGAAAATGAAGAAAAACAAAATATGATTATGGTTCTGCATTTTAGGAAAAATGCATAAACCATGCCGCTTTCGGCAATTGCTCCAAGCTTGCTTATAAAAACAAAATGAGGCATACTTATTGTAGTTTTATAAGCGAGCTTTTTTTATGAAAATTTCTTTACCAGATTCCAATACCGCCGTTGTTTTCCGTTTGAGCGCTATGGGTGACGTGGCGCTTCTTACCGGGGTTTTAGCCTACTGGCATAAACGCTGTCAGACAAAATTTATCCTTATCACCCGTGCCGAATTTGCTCCTTTATTTGAAAATCATCCTGCTGTCATAAGCATGGAAAAACTTTCCAAAGAACAGTTGACCTACAAAGAATATCATCGGATTTGCAAAAAACTTGCAGAAAAATATGCTGATTTTCCGCTCTTCGACCTGCACGCATCCACCCGCTCCCGTATCTTAGCCCGCAAATGGAAAACAACAGTTTATCGCTACAATAAAATGCCTGTTCTGCGCCGTCTTTTCCTGTGGACAAAAGGAAAAATCGGAAAGTCTGCCCTGCTTCAAAAAAATGTTTGTCAGCGCTATGCAAGCCTTCTGAGTGAAGAAACAGCTGTCCCGTCTTTTGACCGCTCCTTGCTGAAGCCGCAAATTTTTCTGACAGAAGAAGAAAAAAAGACAGCAAAAAATATCCTGAAGGAACTTTTCCCTGACAGCAGTAAAAAAATCATTGCCATTCACCCCTTTGCCACCCACAGCGCCAAAACACTGCCCCTGCACCGCTGGCAGGAACTTTGCGAAATTCTTGGCAAAGAATACCACATTCTTTTGGTGGGCAAAGGAGAATTATCAGGACAGATGCAGGGAAAAAGCCTTATTAACAAAACAAACCTGCGGGAGCTTTGTGCTGTTTTGCATGCGTGCAGTCTTTTGCTGACCGGAGATTCCGGACCCATGCATTTAGCCAATGGGGTCGGTATCCCCCTGCTGGCGCTTTTTGGTCCCACAACAAGGGAATGGGGCTTTTTCCCCGAGGGTGAAAATGTGCATATTCTGCAAAAAGACATGCCCTGCCGTCCCTGCTCTCTGCATGGCAAACAAAAGTGCGCACAGGCGGTATCCTGTCTGGAAAAAATCCCTGCCGATGAAATTCTTGCACAAGTCAAAATTATTCTCTCATAACGCCTTGCAGCAGAATATTTTTATACGCTTTTCATTGCAAAAAACAAAAAAATCATATACTATTACTCCACTTATCAATAAGGATTATCAATGAAACCATTTTTTTATACAGTAAAAACTGCATGTATCAGTGTGGTATTCCTTGCTTTTTTTTGCATTTCCCCTGCATATGCCCTGACTTTCGCCGTTCCTGAAAAAGTCAGTCAGGGACGGGGCTTTTTAGTCACAATTGAGGATACGGCTCCTTTTTCCGGTACCGTGCTCTGGCGGCAAAAAGAAGTACCGTTCACCGCGGCAGAAAAAAAGAACAGCTACACTGCCCATGTCCTGCTTGGCATGCCCATTGACGCAAAAAACAAAGAATTTGTCACTATTATCTGCAACAATAAAAAAATCACCAAAGAAATTACCCCTCTTCCCGTCAGCTGGGTAACTCATAAGCTGACTGTTGCCCCAAAATATGCGGAACCCCCGAAAGAATTGCAGGATCGCCTGCAAAAAGAACGCGCCGCAACCAAAAAAATCCTTGCGACCATAAGCCCCAATCCCACATGGCAGATGCCTTTTACCCGCCCTGTCAAAGGTACAATCAGCGGTTCCTTTGCTGCCCGCCGTGTTTTCAATGAAAAACCCCGTTCCCCCCATTTGGGCACGGACATGCGCGGGGCAATCGGCACTTCCATTCTCGCCATGGCTGACGGCGTTGTGCTTCTGGCAAAAGAGCATTATTATTCGGGAAACGCTGTTTGGATTGACCACGGGCAAGGGGTTATTTCCATGTACGGGCATATGTCCAAGTTTGCTGTAAAACAAGGAGATATTGTCAAACAGGGACAAAAAATCGGAGAAGTGGGCGCTACAGGCAGAGTTACAGGTCCCCATTTGCATTTAAGTCTGTATATCCAAGGAGTTGCTGTAGACGCTGTCCCATTTTTCCGGACTAATCCTCTGGAAATTATCGGCGGTCCAACCAAGGAAGAACCCCGTCCTGAACCAAAAGGACAAAACAATACCAAAACAAAGACAAAAAAAGCCCAAAAAGCAACCAATACCAATAAAAAACAAAAATAGAGAAAAACATGAGCAAAGAAATTTCTTTCGAACATAAAATGGACAGACTGCAGGAAATTGTAAGCCTTTTGGAACAGGGCACAATCTCCCTTGCCGACAGTGTAAAACTCTATAAAGAAGGGCTGGACCTGACAACAAAATGCAAAGAAGAGCTGGAAAAAGCCAAGCACGAAGTGAAAATTTTGCAAAATGGCAATCTTGAAGATTTTGAATCCGATGTAGATCACTCTTTTTTAACAGAAGCAAACGAAGAAAGTACGCCTTTCTAAACGAGAAGAATATGCAAAAACTCCATAATCTTTTTCTTGACAGTTTTCATATCCCTCAGGAATACGCTGCACTTTTTGAACAGGTTTATCTGCACAATCAACAGAATAAACAAGAAGAACTCGATACACTGCACAAAAAGCTCATGAAACAGCGCATACACGCTGTTGAAAGCACCCTTGAAACGATACTTCTTGATTCAGAAATTCCTCCCCGGCTTTCCGATGCCATGCGCTACAGTCTTCTTGCAGGGGGCAAACGCTTACGCCCCATTTTCTGCCTTTCCATGGCAAAACTTTGTGCCGGAATCAATGACAGCAAAAATACATGGGTACAGGCTTTGCCCTTTGCCATTGCCCTTGAAATGATACATACCTATTCCCTTATCCACGATGATTTGCCTGCCATGGATAATGATGACTTAAGACGCGGCAAGCCCACCTGCCATAAAGCATTTGACGAGGCAACCGCTATTTTGGCCGGGGACGGGCTTTTGACGGACGCGTTTTATTTTATGACAAATTGTCATCTGCCTGCCCGAAATATTTTGGAAAGTTTGCAGCTTATTGCAAAAGCTGTGGGTTCACAAGGCATGGTCGGCGGGCAAATGCTTGATATGGAAGCAGAACAGCGCAAACTCAATCTTGATGAACTTTGCGTTTTGAATGCAAAAAAAACCGGAGCACTCCTGCAATGTGCCTGCCTTTCCGGGGCAAGCCTCATGGGAGCGGCAAACACGGCTAAGGAACAAATACAAAAATACGGAACAAATATTGGCATAGCCTTTCAAATCATTGATGATGTCCTTGATATTATTGGTGATTCCGCACTCCTTGGAAAAAATACAGGAAGCGACGAGGCAAACCAAAAATCCACATGGCCGTCCCTTATGGGCATAGAAGAGAGCAAGAAAAAAGCCCTTGAATACTGCAATGAAGCTGTTAATGCTTTGCATGACCTTGCCCGAGCTGAGCCCATGGCAGATAAAAACGAACAATACTTTTTACAAAAAACAGCCAGTGATATGGCATTTAGAGTTTACTAATGACTGATTTTACTCTTCCAAAGTCCCTCCAAGACGAAAATTTGCCCTATAGCATAAAAAATTTAACCCTTGATGAAAAGAAGCAGTTAGCGTTTGATGTGCGCCAAACCATTATTCAGGTTGTGGCAAAAAATGGCGGACACTTGGCTCCTTCCCTTGGTGTGGTGGAGCTCACCCTTGCGCTTTTGACGGTTTTTGACGCTGCCTCTGACCGTATTATCTGGGATGTGGGACACCAGAGTTATCCATGGAAACTGCTCACAAAACGGGCAAAAAATTTCCATACCCTGCGCCAGCTCCACGGTATTGCAGGCTTTCCAAAAAGAAGTGAAAGCCCGGAATTCGACCATTTTGGAGGAGGGCATGCCTCCGTCAGCATTTCCGCCGGGCTTGGCATGGCTATGGCAAGGGATTTAAACGGAACCCATGAAAATGTTATTTCTGTTATCGGTGACGGAGCCCTGACCGGCGGCATGGCGTTTGAAGCGCTCAATCAGGCAGGGGGATTAAAAAAACGCATGATTGTTGTGCTCAACGACAACGGCATGTCCATTTCCCACAATGTAGGCGCGCTCTCCCAATTTCTAAGCCGTAATCTTGCCCATAAGAATTTTTTAAGTTTCAAGGAAACAACGGGAGACTTTTTAAAACGTATTCCGAAAATCGGCGAAACCCTGTATAATATTGCCGACAAAGGGGAAAAAAGTTTTAAAACATTTTTTACCCAAGGCATGATTTTTGAAGCACTTGGCTTTAACTACATAGGTCCCATCGACGGGAATAATCTGGAAGAGCTTATCCGCCACTTGGAAATAGCCAAAGAAGCGGAAAAGCCAATTTTGCTTCATATCCATACCAAGAAAGGCTTTGGCTATCCGCCTGCGGAAAACAACCCCTCCCGTTTCCACCGCGTTCCGGGCTTTGAACCTGAAACGGGACTTGTTCCAACCCCAACTGTCAATGCGGAACAAGGACCCGGCTTCACAAAAATTTTTGGCGCCAGCCTGTGCCGGCTTGCCGGTGAAGATAAAAAAATTGTGGCTGTTTGTGCTGCCATGCCCGACGGTACGGGACTTGGAGAATTTCGCTCCCGCTTTCCGGATCGTTTTATTGACGTGGGCATTTGCGAAGAACACGCGGTTACTTTTGCAGCAGGCATGGCAACCCGCGGGCTCAAACCCGTTGTCTGCATTTACTCTACATTTTTGCAGCGTGCCTATGACCAGCTTATTCATGACGTTTGCCTGCAAAATCTCCCGGTTGTCTTTTGTCTGGACAGATCGGGACTTGTAGGGGAAGACGGCGCAAGCCACCACGGAGTTTTTGATCTAACCTATCTGCGCTCCATTCCGCACATGAAAGTCCTTGCTCCCCGTGATGAAAGCGATTTGCCTGACTGTCTATATACTGCTCTGCACCTTGGCTCACCGGTGGCTATCCGCTATCCCGCCATGCCTACCCATGCTAAAATTGATGAACACACAGCATATAAACTGCTGGAAGTGGGCGAAGGAGAGATGCTTTTAGAAGCCAAACAAAAAGATGTCTGCGTTGTGGCAGTGGGACACAGGGTGCATACCTGCAAAGACGCCATCAAAAGCCTGACAACACATGACAATATCAGCCTTTTTGATGCCCGCTGGATAAGCCCTGTTCCGCGCAATCAATTAACCGAATTGGCTCAAACCTATAAGGGACTTATTTTTGTGGAAGAAAACTGCCGGGCAGGGGGATTTTCCTCTGCTTGTCTGGAATTTCTTGCTGATACAGAGCTTCTTTCCTCCTGCAAACTTTTGCGGCTTGGCATACCCGCTGATGATTTTGCCGAACACGGACCGGTGGAACAGCTGCGTAAAGTCTATGGGCTTGATGCAAAAAGTCTGGCAAAGCAATTTTCAGAATTTGCCGATACGGTGCACGAAAAGAATTAACACGGGAGAATTTCATTTATTATTCAGCATATTGCCGTATGCAGGAACTGTCCCGCACAATATAGCACAAAGCAGTTATAGGCAACGTCCGTAACGGTTTTTCAGAGAAGGGATTTGGGAAAGCGGAAGAGCTGTTCGTGCGGATTTGCCAAACAGCGGGATACGGATATCGGCGGCAGCGATATTGCGGAAAGCAGCAACAAATCAATCCGGTTATAAACATATATCATTACGGAAATTATGGATAATCTTCCTGCAGCAGCTTGGTATAAATGGCTAAATCTCTATCTTTAAAAACATTAAACACAACATGCATATCAGGTGCGAATTTCTGCCGGCAGGATTTGACTGTTTCCACGGCGATTTCTGCCGCACGCCGGTTGGGAAAATGAAAAACGCCTGTTGAAATACAGCAAAAGGCAATACTTTTTAAATTTTTCTCTGCAGCCCGCTGCATGCAGGAAACATAACAGGAACGCAGTAAATCCTCGTCACGTTTTGTCAATTTTTCTCCAACAATGGGACCTACCGTATGAATGACATATTGACAGGGCAAATTATAGGCAGGCGTCATCTTTGCCTGTCCTGTTTCTTCTTCATGCCCCTGTGCACAGATAAGCTCACGGCATCGTATTCTCAGCTGCAAACCTGCAAAGGAATGAATGGCATTGTCAATGCATTGATGTAACGGAACAAGGCAGCCCAGCAAACTTTTATTGGCAGCATTGACAATGGCATCCGCAGCAAGCAGTGCAATATCTCCCTGCCACACGGAAATATTTTTTTGTATTTGTTCCAAGTCCTCAGCTTTTTGCACTGTTTTTCCTTTTAATTCTTCCTGCAGATATGCATCTTGTATGCTAAAATATGCAGCAGGCAAACTTTTTCCCTGCCAAACATTCATTAATGCCCGGAAAAGTTCTTTTTTTTCTGCATAGCTTTTGGCAGGAGGAAAACGCGGGGAAGAATTTTCAGCCTGTAAAATTTTTATCAGATACGTTAACCGCTCTTCCTGTGTTAATTCTTTTTCGGGCTTTTCTTCCTGTACCGCAGCTTCTTTTTGATACATAACTTTTCCTTTATCCGGTGAACTGTTAGTCAAGAACAACCCCCTTTTGCTTAAAACAAAAGGGGCGAAATCAACAGCATAAACCTGCACGTATTTAGTCCGAAACCATGTCCGTGCACAGAATTTTTTTATTCGGCAGGTTCCTGCAATTCACGGAAAACAGGTTCCAAGAGCGGCTTTAATTTCAATGCCCCTTCGACACTGATATGGTCATCATCATAATAAAAGGCATGCTCTTCATCTACAACGTCATAACCTTCGTGTGAACTGCCTGCAAAAAAAGGCGCAGGCTCCAAAACATGCACATGCGTATCTTCCTGTGCCAGCTGCTGCAGAACAGCCTTGGTCGGAGCCACGCGTTCTTCATAACGGGCAAAGGATTCTCCCAAATATTTGTTTACTTTTTCTGTGCTGTACCCAAATAATCTCGCCAGTGTATTGGAAGATTGAGGCACATTGGCTGAAGCCTGCGGAAGAGAGTCAATAAAATAAATTTCTTTTACTCCGTTTTCTTTTAAAAGCCGTACTGTGTCTTTTAACGCTTTATACAAAACAAGATAGGGATCTTGCTCTTTGCTTTCCAAAGACTTTAAAGGATAGAGAACCGACGCTTTTTTTACGATATCGACCCCCCGCACCCTATAATCATAACGATAAGCTATGATTGCGGTGTCATACGTATTTTTCTGCAAAAACGGCACAAAGTTCTGATAAACAGCCTTTTTTTCCTGTATCTCTTTTTGGCTTTCAGAGTCGTTGTAGGTTTGATAAAGAGGCAAACCGTACTGCATACATGCAACCTGATACTCGTTGGATAAAAGCCTCATGACTGAGTGCAAATGCCCCGCATGGCTGTCCCCAAGAAGCAGAATACCGTGCTTTGGCTGCTGTACGGTACTTTCAAGAGTGCTTGCACGGGTGCATGTATATTTTTCATCATAAAAAGCAACGAATTTGAAATTATTGATAAAAAGCAAAAATATCCCAAAAGAACATGCTACGGTGCCCCACAGTACAGTATGCTTTTTAAACAAACTTTTTTGCCGTACAGGGGTTTCAATGAATTTCCAAGACAAAAACGCAAGGATAAAAATAAGAAGCAAAAGCAAACAGCCGCTTGTTAAATCAATCTCTCTGCGCACAAGCCAATTTTGATAATACACTAAAATCGGCCAATGCCATAAATACAGGGAATACGAAATAACCCCGATAAAAACCAATATTTTATTTTTAACAATATAATCGGTAAATGGCGACTGCAGCCCTGTTGCCCCGGCTATATAAAAAAATGCCCCCACACAGGGAAACAATGCATAAAATCCCGGATAAATTTCATCCGAATACGAAACCATTGCCCAAAGCATCAGGAATAAACCACAATAAAAGCAAAGGACTTTTTGTTTTTGCTCCTTTGGCGTCCACCCTGTATACGCGAGAATTGCACCGATTAAAAGCTCCCATGCACGTGTCGGAAGCATATAAAACGTAAACTTCTGGTCATAAAAAACATAAATAACAGAAAAAATACAGCTGACGAGGAAGAGTATGCTTAAAATTCTCACAATATTTTTATTGCTTTTTCCCCATGCAAAAAGCCCGAACAACAAAAGCGGAAAAATAAAATAATACTGCTCCTCCACCCCTAATGACCATGTGTGCAAAAGCGGCATGGTTTCTGCAGCCGGATCAAAATAATTGGTATTCAGCCAAAAATAAATATTGGGAATAGCGAGTAAAACACGTTTTGCGGAGCTAAAAAGTTCCCGCTTGCTCAGCAAATTAATGGCTGTAGCCCATTCAAAAAGCACAAAGGTAAAAACCATGATAAAAAGAGCGGGAAAAATCCTGCGTACACGGTTTTCATAAAATTCTAAGAAACTGAATGTGCCGTTTTCCAGTTTGCGTTTGATAATGCCTGTAATCAAATATCCTGATATCACAAAAAAAATGCTCACGCCCACATAGCCGCCGCCAAAATATGGGACATGGGCATGGTAAAAAATCACAGCAAGCACTGCGATAGCTCTCAGCACATCAATATCTGATCTGTATTCTTTTGCCTGCATATTTTTAAACAGAATTATTTTTGTAAAAAGTAAAAAACGGCTTATCACTGCAAAAACAAAAAGTCATTTGCTCATGGAAGCTGACGCTGTTATTCCTGCGGCGGCAGAGCTTATTGCTGCGGGATTTTTCCCCAGCGGGGGAAATAGGCATTGCCATTGCCTGTAGGCACGCGCTTTGCCGTTCCGCCGTGACGGGTAATCAAATAAATCTGTTTGACTCCTGTTCTGTTGGAAACAAAGGAAAGGAAATAACTGTCCGGTGCAAAGGAAGGCTGTTCATCACGCCCGGGACCAAAGCTGACCTGCCGTTCAATACCTGTGACAAGGTCATGCACAAAAATCCTGTGCCCTTCCGGCGTACCCTTTGTATAGGCAACAACGGTTCCGTCAGGGCTGATTGTCGGTTCGGTATTATAGGAACCTGTTTTACTTACTCGTGTTGTTGTGCCTGTGCTAAAATCTTTCAGGAAAATTTGCGGTCCGCCTAAACGGTTGGACGTGAAAACCATTTTTGTACCGCTGTGGTCAAAAGTAGGGGAAACATCAATAGACGCACTGTTTTCCAAAACACGTTCCCGTTTAAATTTATGGTCAAGAAGATAGATATCAGGCTGAGAACCGGAAGACAGGCTGACAGCAACTTTATTATCAGGCATAAAGCTGGGACCTATGACCGTATTGCCGGGAAAACGGATACGCTGAACTTTTCCGTTGGCGCTTTGCCAAACCCCAAGGGCGTGGGAACCGTCATCAATGTGGCTGAAAACAATATAGCGTCCGTCAGGTGACCATGCAGGAGACATGGCAATACCTTTCAAAGAGGTAATTTGTCTTAAATGTTTTCCTGTGGGAGAAACAATCCAAATATCACGTTTATTTTTATTTTCATCTTTGGCAAAGGTCAGGGTTGAAAGGAAGAAATCGCCGCTTCCGGTAAGTTCCCGCATTAAATCAGCACAGAATTTATCGGCAACAGCTTCCACTTCTTTTTCTGTAATATTATTATAGGCATTTCCAAAAATAAATTTACCGGAAAAGGTTTCAAAAACACGAAGCTCTGCCTTACTGCCGCTGTTATCGCCCTGCGGCCAATAACCGGTAATCAATAAATCAGCACCGCCTATCTGAAAACGGCGAAAATCCAGATTTGCCCCGCTCCAAGCATTCAGCACTGTTCCCCCTAAAATATTAACATCGGGAACAAGATTCATAAAGGGCAGAAAAGACAAATTATAACGGATTTTCTCATCAAGAACCGCACCCAGTTTTTTTGCCTCAACCATAGGTGCAGTCAGCTGCTTAGCCATGCTTAAATTAACAATATTTTGTCCCGGACCGTAAATATCCACCATGGTTGCACTGTGGGCGGGAACCGTCACTAGCAAACAAAATACAAAAATGAAGGAAACTATTTTTTTCATGCTATAAAAACCTTTTTGAAATAGACAGTTCTTTATAGCACATTTTTTATTCTATTCAAATTAATTTATTTAGATGTAATATATTGATTTTATTAGCTTATAAATTTGGTGTTCCCAAATTATTCGGGCTTACGCCGATATTTCGCCCGGTACTTCCCCCTGCTGGTACCTGCGGAGCTAAAGGATCCCGTGCCATGGGACCTTGCCCTGCTTGTCCGGACGGATTAAGAGCATTCCCAGTAATTGCGGGATTAGACGGACCGGCAGGATTAAAAGGAGTGGGAGGAACAGCAAAAATATCCCTGCCGGCAGGCGAATTTGTGCCTGCTGCCGTTCCTGTTGTTATGCCTTGTGCGGAACCGGTCGGAGATACGGCATTTGCCGCTCCGTTGTTCACAAGATTGACAGAACCTGCTCCATTTGCAGGGCTGGCAGCATTATTTGCCGGTATGCTCCGATTAGCCGAATTAACAGCACCTGTTGCCGGACCGGCAGAATTCACGCCTGTTGCAGAACCGGTGTTTATGGCAGGACTTTGAGAGGCTGGTGTATAAAAAGAAGAAGCTGTTTTGCCGTTTGTGTTTTGCATTGGATTTTGTTCGGTTTTCTGTTCTGTTTTCAGCTCAAACTGATCAAGAGGAATACAAAGCTGTCCGTCTTTTTGTTCCACAAGAATGGTTTGCTGTGTATTTGCCATGGCATTTTGCAAGTCTTTTGCCTGCACGGTGCTTGTTTGTGCAGCTGTCTTTTTGCTTTTTTGTGTACTTTTTGATTTTGAGCCGGCATAGCGGACAGGAGCATTTCCTTTTGCAGGATCATCATACAATTTTTTACGGGGAACTAAAGAGCCCCAAACAGTATTGCGGAGCATTTCCACCTGAATATTGCTTTGATACGGGGAAGAGGCGTAGTTTCCGAATAAAGAAGATGTGCCGCTTGTACCTGCCGTGTCCTGAACAGTTTTCGGGCTTGCTGCCGTGGCTGTTGCTGTTGCGGTGGCGGTCTGCTGCGGGGAATTTTCTATTTTTGTTGTCTGGGTATTTCCCTGTGCAGAAGTTGTATTATTTATGGTTACTGTAACTTGTGCAGGAGTCTCCGTTGTTTTCACCGTTTGGCTTGTCTGCGCCTCATTTTGGGCAAAAGCCGGCAGGGCAAAGCAAAAACTCAGCAAGAAAAGAAAGGAAGATTTTTTCATACGTCACCAACCTTGTGTATAAAACCTCACTATTCTTTTCGGACACAATTTAAAAAAGATTAGCTTTTTCTTTTTTTGGCTTCCACACGGAAAGAATAACACGAAAAATAATAACGGCAGCATCAACAGTAATTCTATGGCAATATTTATGGCATGTTTTGCGGTATTGCGCCGAAGCATGCCCGCCGGCAACAAAATTCCCTGTACAATAATTGAGGATAAAAAGCGGAAAAGCCCTCAACCCGCTGCACATCTGCACACAGGGGGCAGGGTATGGACAGGTTTTATAAATTTTTGCCCTTTTGCGGATACGTTCATTGCAAACTCATATTATAAAAGCATAGTTTTGAGTTTTTGATGCACCATTTCAAAGACCTGCTCTGCGCTCTGTTCAGCATTTACGACAAAAAAACGCTCTTCTTTTTTACTCATGGCTAAAAAACCGGCACGGATTTTTTGATGAAATTCCAAAGCTTCGGCTTCAAAACGTCCTTCTTTCACTGTGAGATTTTGTTCTTTATTTCTCGCATTTGCCCGAGCTAAGCCAATTTTTGGGTCAAGGTCAAGGACAAGGGTTAAATCGGGCTTTATCCCCCCTGCGGCAAGGGTATTGAGCATTTCAAGTTCAGCAATGTCCATGCCGCGCCCATAGCCCTGATAGGCAACAGTACTGTCAATAAAACGGTCGCAAAGGACGATCTTTCCCTGTTCCAAAGCCGGTTTTATACAGTTCTCCATATGCTCTGCCCTGTCAGCAAGAAAAAGGAATAATTCCGATGCGGGACAAATTTTTTCCTCAGCATTTAAAATAATACTGCGCAGTTTTTTGCCCAGTTCACTGCCCCCCGGCTCGCGGGTCAGGAGCACCTCTTTGCCCATGTTTTGGAAATAGGCAGCTATTTTCTGCATGAGCGTTGTTTTGCCTGCCCCCTCAATGCCCTCAAGGCTGATAAATATGCCCGCCCTCTCCTGCGTCATGTTCTTCTCCTTTTATCTAAAAAAGCCCATGAGTGAGCCTTGCGAATCCTGAGAATTTTTTTTCGCTTTATTTTGTTCTTTTTCTTTTGCTTTTGGCGTTTGGGGCATTTTACACAAACTTCTGCCCAGTAAATTTATCCATGCAGACCAGCTTATTTCAGCTTCTTCGTCATTTTCCTGCATTTGACTGAAAGCTTCACGGCACTGCGCCATTTTCGCGTCCATATTATCCGCATAATGCAGACAAAACGCCTCGGGGCTCAGGGGAACGCGCGGAGCCCCAAATTCAGGCTCCCCGTGGTGGGATAAGATTAAATGTTCCAAATGCAGGGCAAGGGCAGAATCAACCTTTGCTTTTTCTAAAAACGGCTTCAGCATAAGTATGCCTTGGATAATATGCCCCAGCATTTTTCCCTCATCCGTATAATCATTGACAAGTCCGCCGGAAAGTTCGTCAAGTTTGCCAATATCATGGAAAAGTGCAGCCACAAAAAGAGTCTGCCTGTCAAGCTCGGGATAATGATCGGAAAGCTTTAAACAAAGCGCTGCCACGGAAAACATATGTTCCAAAAGCCCGCCTGCATAGGCATGGTGTACAGATTTTGCCGCAGGAGCAAGAAGGAGTTTTTGCCGTATTCTCTGGTCTTTGAGCACGCTTTTGCAAAAATCTTTCCAAGGGGTATAGGTAATTTCCTCATTGATTTTTGCTTCAATCTGCGCCAGAATTTCCGCCGGCTCCACGGCTGATGTCCGGATAAAATCACTAAGGTTCAACTCTTCGGGATTTTCCACCATGCGGCAAGCCTCAATCGTAAATTGCAGATTCTCCCGAAAACGAGACGTTCTGCCCTTTACCTCAATAAAATCTCCCATTTTCAGCTCTTCAATGTTTTGGCTGAGCGGCGCCCAGATTTTGGCGTCAAGCGTGCCTGTGGCGTCCCGCAGTTTCACAGCCCAGAAAGGTCCGTTGCGCCCCTCTGACTTTTGTGCAGATCCGATTAAAAATACACTGCACAAGCTTTCCCCCACCGGAATATCTTTTTGAATATCTTTTATGCAAATCCTCGGCATATGAAATCCTTATCGGCAATATAGAAAGATGACATTTTTGCATAGATATGTATTGCCGTCAAATCCTAAAATTTTCTTTTTTTTGAAAATATTTTTTTATTTTTTTGCCTTTATACATTGCCAAAAATTTCACTTTATAGTATTGTTTAATATCATAAAATGCATGCTTGGAGGATATATGCCCTTAGTCGGACCAAAAGAAATGTTTGCTCGTGCGTACGCCGAGTCCTATGCTGTTGGTGCATTCAACATCAATAACATGGAGATAATTCAAGGTATTATGCAAGCTGCTTCTGAAGAAAAATCCCCTGTTATTTTGCAAGTTTCAGCCGGAGCAAGAAAATACGCAGGACAACCCTATATTATGAAATTAGCAGAAGCTGCTCTTCAGGAAAACGACCTTCCGGTGGTTGTACATTTAGACCACGGTGCTGATTTTGAAATTTGCAAAGCCTGCATTGACGGCGGTTTTACTTCCGTTATGATTGACGGCTCCCATCATCCTTTTGAAGAAAATATTGCCGTTACTAAAAAAGTTGTGGAATATGCCCATGATAAAGGTGTTTGGGTGGAAGCAGAACTTGGGCAGCTTGCCGGCGTGGAAGAACATGTTTCTGCGGAAAAATCCGTGTATACCGACCCTGATCAGGCTGTTGAATTTGTGCAAAGAAGCGGCTGCGACTCTCTCGCTGTTGCCATTGGCACAAGCCACGGTGCGTATAAATTCAAAGGCGAAGCAAAACTTGATTTTGACCGTCTTGAAAAAATTACGAAAATGCTTCCCGGTTATCCTCTTGTTTTGCACGGAGCTTCTTCCGTTCCGCAGGAATTTGTTGAAATGGCAAATAAATACGGCGGAAAACTTGGTTCCGCTAAAGGAGTTCCTGAAGAAATGCTGAGAAAAGCAGCCTCCATGGGCGTTTGCAAAATCAATATTGATTCAGATATCCGTCTTGCCATGACTGCCTATATCCGCCGTCAGCTTGCTGAAGCTCCTGAGGAGTTTGACCCGCGTTCCTATTTGAAACCTGCCCGTGAAGCCGTGCGGACTATGGTTCGGCATAAGATTAAAAATGTTTTGGGCTCTTCCGATAAAATTTAATTTTAACACTATAAAAACTGGAGAAACATATGGCTCTCAACAAAATTGGTATTAATGGTTTCGGTCGTATTGGACGTTATCTTGTACGCCTTCTTGCTGACAGCAATGATGTTCAAGTTGCTGTCATCAACGCCCGTGCAGACAACAAAACACTTGCCCATCTTTTAAAATATGACTCAACCTTCGGTCATTTTCCTTTCCCTGTTGACGTATATGACGACGGTATTGTTGTAAACGGAAAACAAATTAAAGTGACCCGCTGCGCGTTGAAGGAATGGCAATGGGGTGAACTTGGCATTGACCTTGTTGTTGAAACAACCGGTAAAATCAAAGACAAGACCGGCGCCATGGAACACATCAACTGCGGTGCAAAAAAAGTTATTGTTTCTGCTCCTGCCAAAGAAGCTGACGCCACCATTGTTATGGGCGTAAACGACAATGTTTATGACGGCTCTCAAGTAGTTATTTCCGCTGCCTCCTGCACCACCAACTGCCTTGCTCCCGCAACAAAAGTTCTCGATGATAACTTTGGTGTTGTGAAAGGTCTTATGACCACCATCCACTCCTATACCATGAGCCAGCGCGTTCTGGACGGTTCAGACAAAGATCTTCGCCGTGCAAGATCCTGCGCTGTTTCCATGATTCCTACCACAACCGGAGCTGCCCGCGCTATTGGTCTTGTTTGTCCAAAACTCAAAGGCAAAATCGACGGTATGGCTATCCGTGTTCCCACACCGGACGTCAGTATTGTTGACTTTACCGTTACCCTTGAAAAAAATGCCACTGTCGAAGAAATCAATGCAGCTTTGAAGAAAGCTTCCGAAGGCGCAATGAAAGATAATCTCGGCTACACGGAAGAACCGCTTGTTTCTGTTGACTTCACCGGCGATACCCACGGCGGAGTTGTTGATGCTCAACTGACTTCAGTTATTGACGGCAACTTTGCTAAAATCATTGTTTGGTATGATAACGAAGCAGGCTTCACCAACCAGTTGGTACGTTTGGTCAGAATGGTTGCAAAAAGCATGTAATTTTTGACAAAACAATTTATACAGGAGGGTGCTGCAAAGCACCCTCTTTTTTTATATTTCTGCACAGTTTTGCGTCGTTTTCAGAGAGTTTTTAAAAAATAAAAAATATTTTTTTTGTAACGCATTTTATTCTTTTATTTTTTTCTTGAATAAATTATTCTGCTCAATCTCTCTTCTATGTGTTATCATGAATACGGTCAACATTGAAACAGATTTTAAAAAGCAAAATAGCTGTTATTACAGTAGGATAGCATTTCAATTTTGCTGTCTGTTCCGCATGCTCTCTGCCAAAATGTACCGGCAAGTACCAGTCCCTTTTTTAGGAAAAGCCTTGCCTCATTCATTTTGCAATGGTATGTTATCCCTGCAAATAATAATTCATTCTATTTTTCAAAGGATATGCTATGGAATTACTCTCTTATTGTATTGCGCTTATTCTTGGCTTATATGTGCTTATTTGGAGTGCGGATAAATTTGTGGACGGTTCTTCCGCCGTTGCCACCCGCCTTGGCATGCCCAAGCTTCTTGTGGGTATGATTATTGTGGGCTTTGGCACCTCTGCCCCTGAAATGCTTGTTTCTGCCCTCGCTTCCTACAGCGGAAACCCGGGCATTGCCATAGGAAATGCCTTTGGCTCAAACATCGCCAATATTGCCCTCATCTTAGGCATAACCGTCATTATCCGTCCCATTTTTATTGAAAAAGCTGTCATGACCCGGGAAATTCCTATTTTACTCGGCGCAACCCTTATTGCCTATTATTTTCTGTGGGACGGCACGCTTTCCCGCTTTGAAGCAATATTAATGCTCCTGCTCTTCATCCTTATGATGTATTTCAGCATTTCCGCCAGCATACGCGAAGAAAAACGGCAAAAGCCCTGTGAGGAACTTCGCCATTTGCAGGAAGAAAAAGAAATTATTGAGCCGGAAGTCATGCCCATGAAAAACGCTGTTTTCTGCCTTCTTCTCGGGCTTGTTTTGCTTATCGCCAGCTCCCGTGCTTTGGTCTGGGGAGCTGTGGGCATTGCCACCTTTATGGGGATTAGCGATATGATTATCGGGCTCACCATTGTGGCTGTGGGAACAAGTTTGCCCGAACTTGCCTCCGCCATTGCAGCTACCCGCAAAAATGAACATGCCCTTGTCATCGGCAATATCCTGGGCTCCAACTTTTTCAATGCCTTAGCAGTAGTCGGCATTGCGGGAATTATCAGTCCGTTGCCTGTTGAATATGGCGTCCTTGTCCGGGACATGCCGCTCAATATTTTGCTGACCCTTTCCCTTTTCCTGTTCTGCATGCGGGTGGGAAGCCAAATTCAAGGCATTGTTTCCCGCTTGGAAGGCTTTGTCATGCTTGGAATTTATATTATTTATACAACCCAGCTTGTTACCATTGTGCTTGGTAAACCGCTCTTTGCCTTTTTTGTCTAATGGCTCAGGAACTTCTTGTTACTTCAGCGCACAGCGGGCAAAAGCTTTTTAATTTTATAAAGCGAAATGTTAACGCTGACAATACTGAAATCCACCGCTGGATACGCACCGGACAAGTGCGTATCAACAAAAAACGGGCAAAAGCCTTTGACCTTGTACAGGAAGGGGATTTTATCCGTATTCCGCCCTTTGCCCAAAACCGGACGCCTGCTTTTGTACAAACGCAAAATCCGTACGATAAAACACAAGCCAAAAAGTCTTTGCCCTTTCCTGTTGTTTATGAAAATGAGCATATCCTTGTCATTAACAAACCTGCCGGAATTGCCTGCCAAGGCGGAACGGGACAAAAAGAAAATATTGCAGACATATTAAAAGAATTTTATTCAAATGCAGATTTTATTCCTGCCCCTGCCCACAGACTGGATAAAGAAACGCAAGGACTTTTATTTGTCGGAAAAACTTATCAAGCCTTACGTTTTCTCACCGAATATATGAAAGGCAATGAAAAAAATCTTTTGCAAGCCATTCACGAAAAACCCAAAAAAATCTACCATGCGTGGGTCTATGGCGATATTACAAACTTTGCCCAAAAAAATCTTTACCTTTGCCACAATCTTTATCATAATGAAAAGCAAAAAAAAGAGAATGTTCTGCAAACATTCTCCTATGAAAATTCCCATGAAATTGAAAATCACATCAAACAATACGGACTTATCCAAAACACCCCCACTGGCGAAAAAGCCCTTTTTGCCTGCTCTGCACTCAACGTTTTAGAAGTCAAAAACAATAAAAGTTTAGTGGAAATCGGCATCTATACGGGACGCAAACACCAAATCCGCGTCCAGCTTGCCCATGCAGGCTTCCCACTCGTCGGTGACACAAAATACGCTCCGCAAAAATTGCTCTCACAAAATGACAAATTTTTCCTGCAATGCCGGCAAATCACCCTGCCTGAAAATAGCTTTACCAAACAAACTGTTTTCACACTTTAAAGCATTTCCATTTTACACTAGAAATTTTTATTTACACTTTAATCCTATTAAAACATTTTAATAGGATTAAAGGCTTTAATAATATTAAACAAGCATGTCATTATTAAAGACATTTAATAATGACAATTATATGATATACTTGACTTTCTTCTATTTTAATTTTATTAGTCAATTAAAAATTTATTCAGGAGAAATTCTATGGAAAATCAAAAAATAATCAGATTATTAAATTCTATTGGTAAAACTTGTTTCATTGAACATTATTATGATTTTAGAAACTGCTCTAATAAAAAGGAACTGGCTCAAAAAATTTTTCAAAACAACAATACTAGAAAAGTAAACCCAAATTTAACAAGAATAAACTGTGCCCTGCAATTATTTAATAATCATTCAGAAAAAGAAGCTCTTTTATTAATTATAAAAAGCTCTTCCATACCAACAGAAATAAAAAATCGTGCTCAGGAAATTTTATCAAACGAAAATGTATAGCAATTTAGCTTAGTTAAAAAGTTTTTGTGGGGGAGTGTGAGGGGAGAACTTTTGCAAAAGTTCCCCCTCACATACTCATAAAAAATTTAACAGTTAACCATGGACACTGCCAGTCCGCCAAGAGAGGTTTCCTTGAATTTGGCATTCATTTCCCTGCCTGTTTCACCCATGGCTTCAATGGCAGAATCAAGGCTTACCCGATGGCTTTTGGGGTCTTCGGAAATGGCGAGCAAAAAGGCATTATAGGCTTTGACAGCTCCCACGGCATTGCGTTCAATGCAGGGAATTTGCACATAGCCGCCCACAGGGTCGCAGGTCAGTCCCAAATGATGTTCCAAGGCAATTTCCGCGGCATTTGCCGTATACACAGCATTATAGCCGCGGGAGTGCGTCAGCATGGCGGCAGACATGGCAGAGGCAACCCCCACTTCTCCCTGACAGCCCACTTCAGCGCCTGCAATGGCGGCATTATGCTTTGCCAAAAAGCCAATCGCCACAGCCGCAAGCAAGCCTTCCCTCAGCGCCCTGTCACCAATATGCATATCATAGCGCATGGCGTACAAAAGTGCAGGCAAAACCCCGGACGCTCCGCAGGTCGGCGTTGTGACAATTACACCGCCGTCCGCGTTTTCTTCAGCCGTTGCCATGGCATAGGCATTTAAATTGGTTAAAAACCGTTCATGGGCAACCGTATGTATTCTTGCTTTTTCGTGCAAAACACCGGCTTTTCGCTGTACATTGAGCGTTCCGGGCAAAACGCCTTCCTTGCCAAGCCCGCGTTTCACACTCATCATCATGGTTTCAATGAGTTCATCAAGATATTTCAGCACAGCAACGCGGGAGTAGCCGGTAATGGCTGTTTCATTATCCAGTAAAAGCTCATGGATAGTCAGCCCTGTTTGTTCCAGACGGCGCTGCAAATCCCGCATGCTTTGATAGGGATGCACAGGTTTGCCGAAAGTAGGAGCTTTCCAGCCTTTCCACTGGATAAAGCCGCCGCCCACAGAATAATATTCCCGCTCGAGCAGTGTTTCGCCTGCACTGTCCATAAGCTCAATAATAAGGGTATTATTATAAGGAAAATCATGCACCACATTATCATAAATAATATTGTGCAAAGAAAGAGTAATGGGAATTTCCCCCAGCATTTGTGTATAATGCTCGTCAGGATTATTGCTGATTTCCTTGAGAAGCCCGGCAGGGCATTTTTCAGGACTGTGTCCCAAAAGCCCTGCAAGCACGGCAGAACAGGTGCCATGCCCTTTGCCTGTGGCACTTAAGGAGCCAAAAAGGCGCACCAGAAAGCGATTGGGTTTTTGCTTAAAAGACGGGAGTTTTTCACGGCTCAAACATAAAAAATCATAACCGGCCTTCATAGGACCAATGGTATGGGAACTGGAAGGACCGGGTCCTGATTTGAGCAAGTCAAAAATACTGGTTTCAACAGGGGAAATCACAAGGCTTCGTTTATTTTGCTCTTGAAAAAGCTTACTGAGGGTCGCCATAAAAACCTCCGCGTGTATTTTGTTTTCTTATATAAGAAAAAAGGCTGTTCGTAAACAGCCTTTTTCCGCACACGTGCAGTATTTTAAAAATTAACCTTTGAGTTTGTCCATAAGATTGCTTATTTCCTGCATTTGTTCATTGAGCTGTCTTGCAGCATTATTGGCATTGGCAATGCTTTGCGCCACATCCTGCAAGGTAGTATCAACAGTTTCAACAATTTCATTAATCTGGGCAGAAGTTGCAGACTGTTCTTCGGAAGCTGTGGCAATAGCCCGTACCATATCCGCAGAAAGTGTTGTTGCATCAACAATTTCTTTCAGACTTTCTCCGGAAGAATGGGAAAGGTCGGTGGCTTCTGCAATACTTGTTACCGCGCGGTTCACATGTTCCATGTTGCGGTCTGTGCCCTCTTGGATATTTCTGATAGCAGAGCCTACTTCCGAGGTTGCATTCATGGTTTTTTCGGCAAGTTTCCGTACTTCATCGGCAACAACGGCAAAACCGCGCCCTGCTTCTCCTGCTCGGGCAGCTTCAATAGCAGCGTTTAATGCCAGCAGGTTTGTTTGATCGGCAATATCGGAAATAACGGTCATAATTTGGTTAATGCTTTGTGCTTCTGTGCTGAGTTTTTCCATTTCTTTACTGAGCTCTTCGGAATTTTTCTGCACAACGGTAATGGCGAAAACAGACTGTTCAACAATATGCTGTCCGCCTGTTGCCGTATTTCGCATGTTTTCGGCATTGACAGCAGCATTGCCCGCATTTTTGGAAATATCAAGCACTGCCATGTTCATTTGTTCCATGGCTGTCAGCGCATTATGCATATGTCCCGAGGTTTCGGTTGTGGCAGTATCCGTTTTGACAAGCACATCCACAAGCTGTTCGCAGTTGCCGTGGGCTGAGGCAATAAGATCGAGTACGGACTTAGCAACAGTCTGCATCATTTCTTCATTTTTCTTGATTTCTTCCTGATGCTCCATAATGGCTGTTGTATCCAGCAAGATAATAATAGCGTGAGAGAGCTCACCGTTTTTATCATGCATAGGTTTTACATAGCCATCCATGTGCAGGAACTTGCCGTTTGCCCGTTCATAGCTGAAGGAGGCATTGTCGCTTGAGCCTGTTTTCAGGCATCTGGCAACCATGGTTTCGCGGGAATGTTCATTATAGAAGAATGTGCCGGAGCTTATGCCCACGGAATCTTCCATTTTTCCTCCGCGGTTGAAAGCCTGAAGCATAGGTTCATTGGCAAAAACAAGCTGATTATTAACATTAAAAACCGCACAGGGAACAGGAAGGCTTGTAAGGGCTCCTCTTGAAAAGAGCAGCTGTTTCTCCAGTTCATCAAGCATGCCGTCAAGAGCATTTGCCAGCGTTCCTATTTCATTGGAAGAATGCATGTTCATGCGGGAGCTGTAATTTCCCGTCATCACATTTTTTGCAAACCCGGACAGCTGTGCCAAAGGACGGCAAACCCCTTTATTTCCGTAAATAGTGCCGCTGATACAAAGAATAAGGGTAAGAACAAGGGCTACGCAAAGATACATGCTCGTTCTTTCCACATTTTGTTTACCGGCTTCTACAAGAGCATCTGTACGCTTATCCAGTGCAAGGAGAAACTCATTGAGAGGAGCCATAATTTTTACTGTTTCTGCATTATAGGCAGAACCAAAAACAAGATTGCGGGCACGTTCCATATCGGGTTCACCCTTTACGGTATAATTGCCCTCATTATCTTTAAATATGCCTTTGACAGCGTTCATTGCTTCTGTTTCCAAAGCAATTAACGCATTGGAAAGAGCGTTTCCTTTTTCAACTAATGCCAGTTCTTCGGTTGTAATACCGTACTGTTTCATCAAATCTGTTAACGCAATACTCTGCCCGGGGGCAACAGCACGATTTGCAGAACGAGGCTTATTGCCGGCGCGCTCATCAACAATATTAAAATACACTGTCTCATACTGACTGTCACCGGTTGCCGCATATTGGCGTACATTACTGGTTAATTGTCTGGAGGATTCTATCAATTCATTTGCCAGCGCTATGGCAATTTCTCTGTTGCTGTTCTGCTTCCTGCTATTCTGTATGGAGCCATAAAGTTGATAGAAAAAAAATCCAACCAGCACCGTCAAAATAATAATCCCGACATTGATGCCAGATAGGGTTTTGTTTATACTCATACATTTCCTCCCTGTGATGAGATAACAAAATAAATTCTGTACAGGAGTTATCGGTTATATTGAGAATTTATTTAGTTTGTTCCAGATTGTTAAATATTTAACAAAGAAAAGACTGTTTGTAAACAGCCTTTTTTCTCATTTTTCGAGCCAAAAACTTAGAACATTCCGGGAATTTTGATGCCGCCGGTAATTCTTGAAACTTCGCGTTCCATATCGGCTTTTGCAATGCGGTTTGCTTCGTTGACGGCACTGACAATTAAATCCTGCAGCATTTCAACATCACCGGTAACTTCCGGAGAAATGACAATGGATTTCAATTCATTTTTGCCGTTGACACTGACTTTTACCATGCCGCCGCCTGCACTTGCTTCCACAACGCGTTCAGCCATTTCTGCCTGCAGTTTTGCCATCTTATTTTGCATAACTTGTGCCTGACGCACCAAATCATTCATGTTTTTCAAGGTGATACTCCTTAGTTTTTTCTCTCATGTTTGATGTCGTAACATCTGTATATTTCAGCCCCAAACTCTTTCATGAGCAATTTGATTTGTGAATTATTTGAAGCTTTTTCACGCAGTTCTTCATCACTGACAAGTTCATACGCCACAATTGTGACCTGTATTTTTACTTCTCTTCCCAAAAAAGTACAGAGCAGGCTCTCAAGCTGATTTTTGACCTTATTGAAAATTGTTGCCTGCGGTCCGGAAGAAACTTTTACATGGCAGTTTTCTTTGGTTAAAATAACTGTGAGCCCCTGCATAAGCGGAATATACTCTACAGGAAAATCGTGTTCTTCGCAATAGGCTAAAAAAGCCTGCCAGTCAAAGGGTTCTTTTGCCTCTTCCGGAATACTGTTTTCATCAAACAAATGGCGGGAATTTTCCATTCCTCCGGCATGAGCAGAAGCGGAGAGGCGTTCTTCCTCATCGGAATAATCAATTTGTTCCTGTTCAAAATCAGGCGTAAAATCCCGCAGCGGCGCGTGAATAATATTTTCTGCATCAACAGGAATAATTTTTTCCTGCGGCTGGGGGCTGTATTCCCGCTGCCTGCTTTCAGCCTGTGCTTTTTGGGCTTCTAAAATTTTTTGCCGAAAAGAATTTTTGTCGGGTTCTTTCTTTTTGACAGACTCACTGACAGGTTTTGCCGTATCCTCCCGCTTTTCTTCAAAAATGGGCGGAGCAAAACGTTTTTTTTCCGTTTGCTGTATAAAAGAAGGTTCAATCTGTTCCGTTACAGCGGGAGCAGCAAATGAAGGAGCGAAAGCAGGCTCTGTTTCCGTAAAAGAGTGTTCGTTATGATAAAGGGCATTTTTTTCATTTTGGACAGTCTTTTCACCCTCTTCGGTATTTTCGCCGTATCCATCGTGAGAACATGTTTTTTTTGCCCCTCTTTGTACAAGATTTTCCTTGTCAGGGGCAACTACTCCCCCGGCTTGTTCTCGTGCTGTTTATCCTCATTTTTCGGCGGCATTACATTTTCAAGGGGCAGCAGCCGAGGCAGCAGGGTCAAATTCAAAAGGAGCAGTTCAAGGGCGGAGGCGGGTTCATAACTTTGCAAAATACGGCGTTGATTTTCCAAAACCATTTGCCAGCCTGCATGAAGAAATGCCGCAGAAAAATGGCTGGCCTGTTCCTCAAGACGGACAACTTCCCTGAGGGGCAAATCTGCAAGCACTTCTTTGCCTGCTTCTTTCAAAACAAATAAATTCCGAAACAGCCGAACAAGCTCCCCTAAGAAAAAGCCAATATCAATGCCTTCCGCCAAAACATCACGCACAAGCACGGTTGTTTTTGCCACATCCTGATTTTGCATAGCCTGCAAAAGCCTGTCCATAACCTCAATACCTGCAAGTCCCAAGGTTTGGCGGACAACACGGCTTTCCAGCTTATACCCTTCGATATCATCCGGAGAAAGGGCAAGACATTGCCCAAGAAGCGACATGGCATCCCGCACACTGCCCATGGCACGGCGGGCAATCAGGGCAAGGGCGTCATCATCATAGGCAATTTGCTCATTTTTCAGAATTTTTGCCAGATGCTGTTCAATATTATGTTCAGGAACCTGTTTAAAGACATACAGCTGACAACGGCTTAAAATCGTGACAGGAAATTTGTGCGGTTCTGTTGTGGCAAGAATAAAAACAACGCCGCGGGGAGGTTCTTCCAAGGTTTTCAGCAGGGCATTAAAAGCTTCTTTGGTGAGCATATGCGCTTCGTCAATAATAATAACCTTATAGCGACCCTCCAGAGGAGAATATCCTACAGATTCCCGAAGCCTGCGCACATCATCAATACCACGGTTCGACGCACCGTCAATTTCAACCACATCAACAAATGCCCCCTGTGTGATGCGCTTACACGCTTCACACCGGTTGCAGGGTTCACCTGTAGGGGCATTTGCACAATTCAAGGCTTTGGCAAATATTCTTGCAAGGGTTGTTTTCCCCACACCGCGCGTTCCGCTCAAAAGATAGGCAGGAGCAACCTTATCCTGCAACGAGGCAAGAGAAAGTACTTTTTTGACAGTATCCTGTCCGACAACTTCGGCAAAAGTCTGCGGACGGTATTTTGCTGCAAGAGAAATATTTGCCATACGATACTCAGCTTAGAATGTATACGGAGTGAGCCAATCCTGATATTTCGGATTGGTACCCTGTACAATTTCAAAAAATGCTTTTTGCAGATGTTTGGTCACATCACCGGCTCTGCCTTTACCGATGGTACGGCGGTCAACTTCCCGCACAGGTGTTACTTCCGCAGCAGTACCGCTGAAAAAGACTTCATCGGCACAGTAGAGTTCATCACGGGTGAATTGTGTTTCCACAACTTCATAGCCAAGGTCTTTTGCAAGAGTAATCACGCTTGCTCTGTTGATACCTTCCAAAATGGAGGTCAGCGGTGTTGTTTTAATGGTTTTGCCGCGGACAATAAAGACATTTTCACCTGTTGCTTCAGAAACAAAACCATTGGTATCGAGCATAAGAGCCTCATCGTAACCGTCCTGCACGGCTTCCACTTTTGCAAGCACGGAGTTGACATAGTTGCCGCTGGCTTTTGCTTTGCCCATCATGGTATTAGGGTGAAGACGGCTAAAGGAGCTGGTTTTTACGCGTACTCCCAAATCGAGAGCTTCAGCTCCAAGATAGGCTCCCCAGCTCCAGACAGCAATAATGGTGTTGATAGGATTATTGCCGGGATAAACACCGAGAGAACCATAGCCCACAAAACTTAAAGGGCGGATATAGGCTGACTCCATTTTATTGGCAACAAGCGTATCAATGGTTGCCCTGCAAAGTTCATCAACAGTATAAGGGCAAGGCAAAGCCAAAATTTTTGCGGAATTAATCATACGTTGGATATGATCGCGAAGCCGAAAAACAGAGGATTGTCCATTTGCACACTTATAAGCACGAATACCCTCAAAATAACCGGTACCATAATGCAAACCATGAGTAAGAACGTGAATTTTTGCTTCGTCCCAAGGTACAAGCTTCCCATCAAACCAAATGTATGGGGTTGGTTCTAATCCTGCCATATTTTTCTCCTCCGATCTATAGCATGAAACGTAAGATATGTGACAAGAAAGTATACGTATCAAGTCCGTAAAGGTCAAGCATTATGCGTGATACCTGAAAAATATTCCTGAGGATTTTTTATTTTTAACAATTTTGTCTTTTTTCAGCATAGGGCGGACATAGACATTTTCCCTTGGAACTTCCTGTCAAACATGTCCTCTTATCTGCTTTTTTTCCTTGCAACTTAGCAGATACTTTGCTAAAAATTATCTTTCAGCTATACCACTATTAACCTGTTTTAATAGGAGAAGAAATGGATCTCAATACCTGTTTTAAAATCAAGGAAAAAGGCTCCACTGTCCGCACGGAAATCCTTGCAGGTGTCACCACGTTTATGACCATGGCATATATTTTGGCAGTGAACCCTGCAATTTTGAGTGCCACGGGCATGGACATAGGCTCTGTTTTTGCAGCAACAGCAATAAGCTCTGCCATTGCCACCATTATTATGGCTTTTTATGCCAACCTGCCTATCGGGCTTGCTCCCGGCATGGGCATTAATGCCTTTTTTGCCTACAGCGTGTGCCTTGGCATGGGCTATTCATGGCAATTTGGCTTAACCATTGTGCTTATTGAAGGCTTTATTTTCGTTTTCCTGACAATTACCAATTTGCGGGAAAGTATTTTAAACTGTATTCCTATCCCCCTCAAAAAAGCTATCTCCGCAGGTATTGGGCTTTTTATTGCTTTTATCGGACTGCAGGCTTCAGGCATTGTTGTGGATCATCCTGCCACCCTTGTGTCCATGGGGCATATTGCAAGTCCTACCGGTTTCGTCACCGTTATCGGGCTTCTTGCAGCTTCCATCATGCTTGTAAAAAAGGTCAAAGGGGCTTTGCTTTACAGCATTTTATTCGCCACATTGGTAGGCGCTTTTGTCGGGGTAACAAAAATCGACTCTCTTTCCGTATCCAATTTCGTTTCCCTGCCGAACGTTGCTCCAACCTTTTGGCAATTTGACTTTTCAAAAATACTGAGCATCGATACATTTATCATTTTATCCACCCTGCTTTTCGTTGACCTTTTCGACACGGTGGGAACCCTTGTGGGCGTTGCCACCAAAGGGAACATGCTGGATGAACAAGGACATCTCCCGCAGGCAAAACAAGCCTTTTTCGCGGACGCTATCGGCTCCATTGCCGCTGCTGTTTTTGGAACATCTGCGGTGACGTCCTTTGTGGAAAGTGCCAGCGGTGTTGCTGTCGGCGGACGGACAGGCTTAGCCGCACTGGTTATTGCCGTTTTATTTTTACTTTCCTTATTCCTCTCTCCTCTCTTTATCCTTATTCCTTCGGCTGCCACTGCACCAACCCTTATCATCGTGGGTCTTTTTATGATTAGTTCACTGAAAGACGTGGATTTTGACGACTATGCCCTTTCCATTCCCATGTTTGTGACAATCATCGGTATTCCGCTTACCTACAGCATTGCCCATGGCATTGCATGGGGCATTATCAGCTATGTCTTTACCTTCCTTTTTATTGGCAGGATAAAAGAAGTTCACCCCTTGGCAACCATTCTTGCTCTTATTTTTATTATTAAGTTTATGTTTGAATAAACACAAATACAATCATGAAACCAAAAAGCCTGTTCGGGAAAACGAACAGGCTTTTTGCTGTCGAAAACAATTCTGTATGACAGTTGCCATATTTTAAAAATTAAATGCTTTATTTTTGTATCAGGTTGATTTCATACTGCAAAAGATAATTATGAAATTTTCTTTTTATGAGGAAATGATTATCTCTGCTGCCGCTATCCGCAGAGCTCGTTCACTCGCTAACGGCTGCCGCTCCCCATACCCCACATTCCCTGTTTGTCTTTCTGAAAAACAGGAGGATATGTTTTATAGGTAATTGATTATCAGCCTCTTTCTATAACAAAGCAAAATTAAAACGTTTCGAAAAAAGTTCAAGGGGCAAACTTCTCTAAAAGTTTGCCCCTTGAGAAACTGTATTCTTCGTATTAACAGGAATTATTCTAATAAACCTTTGGAATACTGATAAGGTGCATGCTTGTTTCCTGCACGGAAGGACAGCCCACTAAAACCATGGTGGATTTTAATTGTCCTTTGAGCATTTCAAGATACGCCTTGACCCCCTCTTTTTCACCTCCCACGGCGGCAATACTGAATGGTCTGCCAATCATCACCGCATCGGCACCAAGAGCCAGCATTTTTAAAATATCCACGCCGTCACGCACGCCGCCGTCTGCAAGAACAGTGACTTGTCCTTTGACGCGCTGCGCAATTTCCGGGAGCACATCGGCAACGCCCATGGCATGGTCAAGCACACGTCCGCCGTGGTTTGAAACAACAATGGCATCGCAGCCTGCATCTGCAGCAGCACGGGCATCAGCAACGGTCATAATACCTTTCAAGATAAATTTTTTACCCTTTGCATGGATTTTATCCACAATATTTTTTAATTCCTGCGGACCTTTCGGAGAAACAGGACGTCCCATTTTTGCAAGGGTAATAAGCCCTGCTGCGTCAATATCCATACCGATAACAGAACAGCCGGTTGCAGCAGCCTTTTCTAACTTTTCATCAAATTCCTTTGCTTCCCAAGGCTTAATAAAAGGAATACCATAACCGCCTGCGTCAGTAATTGCCTGAAAACCGCTTTCATGGATAAAGGGAGGAACCCCGTCCCCTGTACAGCCAATGGTTCCGCTTTCCCTGCAGCCTTCCACAATGGCTTTAACATATTGTTCTTCGGTAATTTTTCCGCCCATATTAAAAGATACGCCGCCAATAGGAGCAGCAAGCACGGGAATTTCCAAATTCAAGCCCAAAATAGAGCAGCTGATTTCAGGTTCACGCACATCATGGACAAGACGCATATTCACATGAATATTTTTCAATGATTTCATATTATTATGAAAAGCAGCCCCGGTACCGCAGCCGCCCATTCCGGGGGTTTCGCCGGCACAGGCTCTTCCGTCACACACGGAACAAACACGGCAATAGCCCTGCATACGTTCTTTTGCTATTTTTCGTACTTCTTGCATATCCATAGGAAAGCCCTCTTTTTTACATATTCTTATTTTTTTATATCACAAGCGATTTTATTTGTCACTTATTCTTTTTCCGAACAAAAAATTATTTCGGGGAAAGTATTTAACATTGCGTTAATAAAAATAATTACTTATAAAGAAAGAAAGTTTTTATTGAAGAGAGGAAGTATGGTCTTAGCAAATCAATGTTATCAAAACCTCGCAGGAAGTTACCTTTTTTCTGAAATTGCAAGAAGAGTAAATAAATTTTCAAGCGAAAATCCTGACAAAAAAATTATCCGCCTCGGCATTGGCGATGTGACAAAACCATTGCCTCCCAGTGTTATTTCTGCCCTGCATAAAGCTGTTGACGAGCAGGCTACCCCGGAAGGTTTCCGCGGCTATGGTCCGGAACAGGGCTATGACTTTTTGCGCGAAACCATTGTGGAAGATATTTTCAAGCAATTCGGGTTTACAAAAGATGAAATTTTTGTGAGTGACGGAGCAAAAAGCGATATCGGCAACTTTCAGGAACTTTTTGACACTTCCTGCAAAGTAGCCATTACTGACCCCGTTTACCCTGTATATGCCGATTCCAACGTCATGGCAGGCCGTGCACAGGCTCAAAAAGACGGACTATTCCAAGGCATTATTTACCTTTCCTGTACTTCTGAAAATAATTTTGTGCCGGAACTTCCAAAAGAACGCCCTGATATTATTTATTTATGCTATCCCAATAACCCTACAGGCACTGTGCTGACAAAAGAACAGCTCAAAGTTTGGGTTGATTATGCACGGCAAAACGGCAGTATTATTCTTTTTGACTCAGCCTATGAAGCCTTTATCCGTACCGCGGGTGTGCCCCACAGCATTTATGAAATCGAAGGAGCAAAGGAATGTGCAGTAGAATTTAGAAGCTACTCCAAAATTGCAGGCTTCACAGGGCTTCGCTGCGGCTATGTGGTTATCCCCAAAAATTTATGCCTCAAAACAAAGGACGGCAAAGATGTGCCTTTGCGTGATCTTTGGGTTCGCCGCCAAACAACCAAATACAACGGCACACCCTATATTGTGCAGCGTGCCGCCCAAGCTGTGCACAGCGAACAAGGCAAAAAAGAAGTCAAAGAACTCATTGACGCATACCTTATCAACGCAAAACATATCCGCGAAGGCTTTGCCAATATGGGATTAACAGTGTACGGCGGGGTTGACGCTCCCTATGTCTGGCTTAAACTCCCTATCCACGATTCTTGGAAATTCTTTGATGAGCTTTTAACCCAAGTCAATATTGTGGGCACTCCGGGACAAGGCTTTGGGCTCTGCGGTGAAGGGTATTTCCGCTTAACCGCCTTCGGCAGCTATGAAAATACCCTTGAAGCTGTCGAACGCCTCAAAAAATTCAAATTCTAGAGCATTTTCTGATAACATTCAGAATATGTTATCAGAAAGATTAAAAAGTTTTGCAAAGGGGTGCAGGGGGAGAAACTTTTATAAAAGTTTTCCCCCTGTATAAAAACTCCTCATGTTAAATGGAAACGCTCTAAAAAAAGCATACTAAATTGCAACAAAATTGTTCATAATCAGATAGTATAAAATTACCCTGCAAACCCAAACGGAGGACAGTGTCCTCCGTTTTTTTATGCTCTCTTCCGCAGTATTCCCAGTAAAAGAGTATAAATACAAAAAGCGAATACGACAATGCAGGCTCCGGAGGAAATATCCAGCGTATAGGACAGCCACAAGCCTAAAAAGCTAAACAAAAAAGAAAAAAGGACAGAAAGGAAAAGACGGCTTTTAAAATGCCCGGAGCAAAGGGAAGCACTTGCCGCCGGAGCGGATAAAAGCGCCAGTACAAGGATAATCCCCACCACCCGTATTAACAGAATAATGCATACGGTTACCAGCACATAGAGAAAATAGTGGTAAAAATTCACGGCAATGCCCTGTAGGCGGGCAAATTCCTCGTCAAATAAAAAAACCTGCCAATCCTTATAAAAAGCCAAGACACTGACCAAAATAAGCAGGCTTAAAAAAAGCATTGCCCGGACGTCATTTTCTGAAACTGTCAAAAGATTGCCAAAAAGGTAGGACTCGATATTGGGGGTAAAGCCCGGCACAAGCCCGATAAAAATAATCCCGAGCGCCATGCCGAGCGCCCAAAATAAAGCAATAAAAATATCATGGGAAACGCGGGATTTTTTATGCAGATACGCAATAAACAGTGCAGAACAAAGGGAAAAGAAAAATGCCCCCAGCATGGGATTAAATTCCAGCAAAGTCGCAAGCCCGATGCCCCCGTAGGCAGTGTGCGCAAGTCCCCCGCTTATCATGAGCATTTTTTTCTCAATAATCAAATTGCTCATGATTCCGCAGACAATACTGCTCAGAACAATGATACAAAAGGCATACTGCAAAAACTGGTATTCAAATAACGCAGAAAACATTTTTTACTCTTTCATACAACGTAGTCTTTTCATTTGTTCATGGCAATGTTCCGCCCCCATTTCATAACATTCCCCTGTTTTTTCATCATGCACATGATAGGGCAAAACACGATGCGGATGTCCATGGGCGATTAAATCCACCGGACAGCCATACATTTTTGTTAAAATTTCCGCATTGAGTTTTGGTTCGCCGTGATAAATGAGGGACTGGTTCAGACAAGCAATGCTTTTGACACAGGACGCAATGGCGGATAAATCATGGGTGACCATAATTATTGTCATTTTTTGGTTAAATTTTGCCAAAACTTCAAAAATATGTTCCGAAGACTGCGGGTCAATATTTGCTGTGGGCTCATCCAGAAGCAGTAATTTCGGCTTAGTAAGCAGAGTACGGGCAAGGAGCAGTTTTTGAAATTCCCCGCCGCTCAGTTCCGCAATGGAGCGGTGAGCCAAATGTCCAATACCCAAAAGCTCTAAATATTCCATGGATTCTTCCTGCATAGCCTTGGTATAACGATAAAAAAAATGCCACTTTTTATGCAGATTGGAACTTAAACACACTTCGAGAGCGTCAATGGGAAATTCTCTGTTCAAACCGCTCGACTGCGGCATATAGCCAAGAGAAGCATATTCCTGCTCTTTTCCGAAGATTTTTATTGTCCCTGTATAGGGTACACTGCCGATAATAGCTTTAATAAGCGTTGACTTCCCCCCGCCATTCGGTCCCAAAATACCTAAAAAAGCCCCCTCTTCTATTTCAAGGTTGATATTTTTGAGTGCCTGATGCTTTGCATAAGACACGCAGACATTTTGAATAGACAGTGCGTTCATTATCGTAAATTTCTTACATATTTTCTTGCATGGTCTTTGCCATGATTAACATGTTTTCCCCATAATTTTTTGCAAGGGGATTTAACAAAACAGCCTTGCCCCCGATTTCGCGGGCAAACGCCTCAACTTGGCGGCTGGAAATTTCTTTTTGATAAAAAATTGCTTTCACCCTGTTTTTTTTAGCAATATTGATACATTCCTGCAAGTATTTTGCACCTGCTTCTTTACCGTGCTTTTCCAAGGCATACATAGTCAGCCCGTATTCGTCAGCCAAATACCCGAAGGCAGGATGAAAAGACAGAAAAATCTTTTGCGGCGTTTGGGCAAAAATCTGTCTTATTTCTTCGTCAACAGCCTGCAGCTTTTCTTTATACTTTTGGGCATTTTTTTCATATTCAGCCTTATTTTCCGGGTCAAGCGCCGCTGCTTCCTCCGCTATTTTCCGCACCATAACCATAACCCGTTTCGGAGAAAGCCAAATATGCGGATCACGGCTTGTACCAAGCATTAAATCAGGATAAACCTTTGCAGCTTCTTCATGCAGCGGCACAATACGGATATTTTCCGGCAGCCGCCCCGCAATATTCAGCCCTTCGCTGGCAACACCAATAGTAAAATATACATCTGCCTGTCTTAATTGCAAAAGAGCCTTGGGACTTGGAGAATAGCTTGCAGGACTTCCCCCTTCAGGAATAACGCAGAGAATATCAGCCCTATCCCCCACAACTTCCTGTACAAAGGCTATTTCCGGCGCAATGCTCACCGCAATGCGCAAGTTTTTCGCCTGTGCCGTACAAATTGTCCCTGTACAGGCTATTGCCGTGCCCGCCGTCACGGCAAACAGTATATATCCTAAAAAAATAAATAATTTTTTCATATTCTTACCCATTGCTTGAAATATAATTTCAAAAATAGGTTTTAAAGCCATTTCCCTTAAATTGCAATAAAAAAATGTGCAGGGAAAGACTTTGCAAAAACACGGTTATTTGTTAGCATAGTTTTAACACGGAGTTTCTATGTATTATCAGCACAATATCGATCCTGTTTTTCTTTCCATCGGATCCTTTATCCATATACATTGGTACGGGATCATGTATATCTTTGCTTTTTTTATCGGCTGGAGTATCGCCCGATATTTTGTTGCAAAACCCTATGCAAATTTTACCAAAAACGATGTAGAAGATTTAATTACCTATATTATTCTCGGTGTTATTTTAGGAGGCAGAATAGGTTATATTCTTTTTTATGATTTTCCCTATTACAGAGAACATCCCCTTGAGATTTTTAAAATATGGCAGGGAGGCATGTCTTTTCACGGCGGTTTTATCGGTGTTTTGCTTGCAGCCTTGTACTGGGCGTATAAAAACAAAAAAGATTTTATAGAACTCACTGATTTTATTGCGCCGTGTGTCCCCATCGGGCTTTTTTTCGGCAGAATAGGAAATTTCATTAACGGAGAATTATGGGGAAAAGAAAGCACGCTCCCTTGGGCTGTTATTTTTCCAAGCGGGGGCAATGTGCCCCGTCACCCAAGCCAGCTTTATGAAGCAGGACTGGAAGGACTTGTGCTTTTTTGTGTGCTTTTTTTTGCGGCGAAAAAAAATCCCCCCAAGGGATTTGTTTCAGCTCTTTTTTGCATTGGCTATGCCCTTGCCCGCTCCTTTGTGGAATTTTACCGTATCCCTGACGCCCAATACGGCTATTTCTTCGGTTTTATTACCATGGGACAAATCCTCTGCCTGCCCATGCTGCTGCTTGGAATAGTCTTACTGTATTTGAGCAAAAAATGGCAAAACAACCCCCATTATGACACTGTTCGTCTTCAAGACGGCTCAAATATTCGTGTGAAGCGGTATCATAAAAAATGATAAGTACAAGTATTTTTGTTTTCTGCGGATTACTTTCAGGATTTTTTTCAGGACTTTTAGGCATTGGCGGCGGACTTGTGATTGTTCCTCTGCTCATTATTGTTTTTGAACATACTGCCCAAATCCCTGCGCACCATATTATGCATGTTGTCGTCGCAACGTCACTTTCTGCGTCAATTTTTACCTCATTTTCCAGTGCCTACGCCCAAACCAAACGCCAATGCGTCGCTTGGAAAATTGTCCGCACCATGACGCCGTTTATTAACTTGGGAACGCTGCTGGGAGCCGGTTTAGCGAGTTTTTTTTCTGCTGATTTCATGCGCTGGCTTTTATTGACTTTCCTTTTTTTTGTGGCAACACAAATGTTTTTTGAATTATATCCAAAAAATTCCGCAAAAAACTTTTCAAACACAGCCTATCGCGTGACTGCCTTTATTATCGGGGCATTTTCCAGTTTTGTGGGACTTGCCGGAGGCAGTATTTTTGTCCCCTTTCTCCGCTACACCACAGGGGATTTGCGCAAAGCTATCGGCACTTCCTCTGCCCTTGCATGGACACTGGCCTTGGTCGGGGGTATTGGGTATATCATTTCCGGCTGGAATGTTACGGACTTACCCAAATCAAACCTTGGCTATATCCACGTTCAGGCACTTTTTTGCATAGCCCTGCCCAGTATGCTGATAGCCCCTTTAGGGGTACGGCTTTCCCATGCCCTTCCTGTGCAGCTCTTGAAAAAGCTGTTTGCCTTGCTGCTCTATGCTTCTGCCGTCCGTACGCTTATCACGGTATTAAATTAACGTACAGGAGTATTTTCACTTGCTGCAAAGAATTATCATTTTACAAGGGGAAAATTTTTCCAGCTACCGAAAGCGGCGAAGCCGTTTCTCTTATGTCGGGCTTGCGAGACTTGCGGCAGCCTTTGTCAACTTTGTTGACTTACGGACAGCAACAGCAGAGATAGAGAAATAGACAGCAGAGATAAAGTTTTCCCCTTTGACCCTCTTTCAAAACGTTTTAACTCTTTGAATGTCATAGGGAAACGCTCTCGTTCTAAATTCTGTCAGAATACAGATTTTCTAAAAATTCTTCCATTGCCTCGTCCATTTGAGGAATAAAATCGTTCAATGCAAAGGACTTGCGGCAATGGCTGCAATACATATATGCCTCATGGCATGTCCGTTTTACCAGAAGCTTCCTGCCGCAGTCAGGACAAGGAATGCTTGTCTGTTTTTCTCTTGCAGCGCAAAAAAACATGTTTTCTCCTTAATGGGCAAAAAGATGACAGGCAGTTTTATGCTCTTGTTCACCTTTTAAATACGGTTTTTCCTGACGGCAGATTGCCTGAGCATGGGGACAGCGTCCGGCAAAACTGCAGCCGACCTGCCGCTGCATAAGGCTGGGCATTTCTCCCTGCAGCACAATATTTTGCTTTTCTTTGCCGATATAAGGGGCAGAGGCAATAAGGGCTTTTGTATAGGGATGCAAAGGATTTTCAAAAAGCACAGCCCGCGGCGCCTGCTCGATAATTTCCCCTGCATACATCACCATGATTTCATCACACATAAAGGATATCACCTGTAAATTGTGAGAAATAAACAAATAACTCAAGCCATATTTTTCTTTCAAATCCAAAAGCAGATTTAAAACCTGTGCCTGATGGGAAGCGTCAAGAGCGGAAACAGCCTCATCACAGACAAGAATTTCCGGGTGCGTGATAATAGCCCTTGCAATGGCAATACGCTGGCGCTGCCCCCCTGAAAATTCATGGGGATAGCGGTAATAATACTCTTTTTCCAAGCCCACTTCCTGTAAAATGTCTTCCACGGCGTTTTGAACATCTTTTCGGGAAAGATGAGCATTATTTATTTTGAGAGGCTCTCCAATACTTTTTCCCACGCAAATCCGAGGATTGAGGGAAGAAAAGGGATCTTGAAAAATCATTTGCAGCACATGGGGATGATAAAAAAAATCCTCAATGGGTTTATCCTGATACAGAATTTCTCCGCCTGTTTTAGGGAGCAAGCCCACCAGCATTTTGGCAAGCGTTGATTTGCCGCAGCCGGATTCTCCCACAAGCCCCAGACACGTCCCTTTTTTGAGCTGAAAACTCACATTTTGCACAGCAAAAAAATCCTGCTTTGTGGCAAAACCGGTTTTTATGCTAAAGCTTTTATTGAGATTCTTTGCTGTTAAGATATTCATTTTATTGAGGAATATATGTACTTATTTCAATATTGGCGTCTTTAAAAGTTGCCATTTCATTATAAATAGCCTGTGCGGAACGAAGGAGCTGCAGCGCAAGGCATGCCCCTGTGCCTTCACCAAGCCGCATGCCTAAATCAAGCATAGGCTTTTGCCCTAAGCACTGCACTATTTTTTGATAACCCGGCTCTGCAGATGCATGGCTTAAAAATGCATAATCCTGTACATTTTTATCCATGCAGCAGGCAGCCGCATAGGCAGCAGTTGCAATAAAACCATCAATAATAACTGGGCATTTCATGGCACTTGCCCCCAGCACCACCCCGCAGAGCGTTGCTATTTCAAAGCCGCCGAGGCTTGCTAAAATTTGCAAAGCGCTTGCCTTGCCATGAACGTCTTTATGACGCTTGAGCGCCTGTGCAATGATTTTTGCCTTATGTGCAATTTTCTCTTGGGATAAACCTGCACCCGGTCCCGTAATCGAAACAGGCTCAAGCCCAAAAAGTTCGGCAAAAAGAGCTGTTGCGGGGGTGGTATTGGCTATGCCCATTTCCCCAATGGAAAAAATCCGGTAGCCATTTTTTATGCCTTCGTGGACAGCATGTGCCCCCAATACAATAAGCCGTTCACAGCATTCAAGACTCATGGCGTCTTCTTTGGCAATATTTCCGCTCATCTCAAGGGAATTTATCCGCACTGCATTGGGGCATTTGGGACATGTTCCTTTATGCCCCGCGTCCAGCAGCAGAAGATGCATATTGTTTTGTTTTGCCAAAACACTGATAGCTGCCCCGCCCCGCAAAATATTTAAAATCATCAAATGCGTTACTTCCTGCGGATTTTGCGCCACGCCTTCAGCATACACGCCATGATCGGCTGCAGCAAGAATATGCATAGCCGGATCAAGAGGAAGAGGAAATTCTCCGTTATAAATAGTAAAAAGCTTGGCTGCAAATTCTTCCAAACGTCCGAGGCTTCCCACAGGTTTTGTCAAATTATCCAAATGATTTTGCGCTGTTATTAATAATTTCTTATCAGTTGCCGTTATCGCAGAACATAAATCCGTATATGTCGTAAACATTTTAAAACCTCATGGAACAATTAAATTTTTCTGTCTTTTCTATACTGCAAAATGACAAAAAAATAAAGCAAATACCTGCATACTGTATAAGAATTTTTTTTCCTGCCAAAAATTTTCTGCCGCATTCCTTTCTTGCTTTTTTAAAAAATTTAGTATTTTTCCTTTGACAAAGAAATAATTTCTATGTATTTTTACTCCTGTGCCGATGCCCGGATGGCGGAATTGGTAGACGCAAGGGACTTAAAATCCCTGGACTGGAAACGGTTGTGCGAGTTCAAGTCTCGCTCTGGGCACCACATCTGCAAAATATTTTAAATCCGTTGTGTATTGTACATAAAGACACGACGGATTTTTTATTCAGCTTTTTTAATATAGGGAAATAAAAAGATTAACCTCTTTATTTCCCTTTTTATTATTCTGCAGCATATTGTATTTTGTTTTTAAAGAATAATCATGTGTTTTTCCTGAATAAAATATTGTGCATACCACGGTCGCCGGGGAAAGTTTCACCATTTTCCTAGGTCGTGATATTCCCCAAAAAATAAGCGTCCCATGGTTTTTAATATAATCGGTTTTTTCGCCTTTTTCTCAGTTGTCGCATCATTTGCATACAAACAAAAATGGCTCCTTCTGCCATGCAACAGTACTTAAGAGAGCAAACAATTTTTATTGCCATATTTTTACCCCATGAAGATTTTTCATAATTTATATATTTAAATCAACTAGTTATACAAAAAATATTTTTATAAGGCAGTATACAAGTATTTTTCTTTGTTTGCTGTATTGAGTAATTTCTTTTTTTATGGCATAGTTACTTCAAATACTTTGCAGGGGACGTATTATGAAAAAAGATCGCTTTTTATCCCAATTAGAAGAACTTTCCACCAAATTTAATGATACAAAGGGAAATGGGGTAACCCGTTTTTCTTGGTCGCACACAGCCGCGCTTGCCCAGTCATGGCTTGAAAAAGAATTTTCCCGCATGGGGATTTCCCTTACGGCAGACGGAGCCGGCAACCTGCACGCTTTTTATAAAGGAAAAACCAATCTTCCCCGCGTGATTATCGGTTCGCACTTGGATACTGTCCGAAACGGGGCAAAATATGACGGAACCTTTGGGCTTGTGGCAGCGCTGGAAACGCTGCGTTCTTTCCGCGAAGAAGGCTTTATCCCAAACCGAAACATTGAATTTATTGCCTTTGCGGAAGAAGAAGGGGCAAATTTCGGCACAACCTGCCTTGGCAGTAAACTTATTACCGGCATCGTCAATCCCGAAGATTTAAATAAAATCAAAAACAGTACGGCAACAGCATGGGATATGCTTGAAGACTATGGGTTGGAACCCAAAAATCTTGCCGGTCAGCAAATTGATCCCCAAAGTGTGCATGCCTATTTGGAAACCCACGTGGAACAGGAAAGACGCCTTTTTAAAAATAACTATAAACTGGGCGTTGTCAAAGCAATCAGCGCCATGCGCAGTTATAAAATTACCTATCGCGGAGAATCTGTTTTTGCGGCAACCCCCCTTAAAGACCGCAAAGACCCTGTGATTAGTTTTATCGAATGCCATATGGAAATCCAAAAAGCTATTGCTTCCGGAGCATTTCCCGAAAATACCCGCTTTACTGTCGGGCAAATTTCCTGTAATCCCGGCACGCCTATTATGGTTCCGAGTGAATGTATTTTTACCATCGATATCCGCAACTTGGAAATATCCAACCTGCCTGCAATCAGCGAAGCCATGAAAACCATTATTACAAAAGTTGCGGAAAAAAATGGCATTGGCGTTGAAATTACCCCTCTTTCCAGAAGCGGCGGCGTAAAAATGTCGGAATCTATCCAAAATGCCTACAAAAATGCCGCAAAGGAACTGGGCTTTGAATATTTTGAAATGAACTGCGGCACTGCCCTTGATGCGGCTTCCATGGGAACTATTGTTCCTTCGGGGCTTTTGCTGGTTGTCAATCAGGTTGACCCTGAAACGGGTGAAAAATATGCTTTGGCGGAAGATTTGTACAATGGCGCTCTGGTTTATGAAAAAGCTGTCCGTCAGCTTGTCAATGAATAATTTTTAGCAGTTCTTTTTTTGAGAGGAGAATTCCTCGTACACAAAACCGTTATAGGCAATGTCTATAACGATTTTGTGTTTATGTTTTTGATAATCCAGCCGGATAATCATTCTCGATAATCAACGGCAATGCTTGAGGGCTTTTTCGTATCCTATGCAAAATATTTTAACGTTTAAAATATTTTGCAGGGGTGAAACTTCCGCAGCTTTGGCTGTCAGCGAGCTTTGCAAATAAAGACAGCAAAGAGAACGTTTTTCCTCTGTCTAAAAAATTCCTTCTGTGAAAAGAAAGACAGCAGAGATAATCATTTCCCCCAAGAAAATAAAAAATATTAAATCTTATTGACGTGTTCCGAATGTTATACAAAAGAGTTCCGGAACATTTCCGATAAATCTTGCTACTTTTCTATGCAGGGGAAAAACTTTTGAAAAAGTTTCTTCCCCTGCACCCCTTTACAAAACTTTTTAAACTTTCTTATAAAAATCAGCTGCATTTATTTCCGGAGATGCTCTAATGCCCTAAATAGGCTTTTTGCACGCTGGGGTTGGCAAGGAGATTTTCAGCGCTGTCTTCCATAACAATACGCCCCATTTCCATAACATAACCGCGGGTGGCAATTTTGAGGGCAGCTTTGGCATTTTGTTCCACAATTAAAATGGTAACGCCGTTTTCATTGACTTTTTTGACCGTTTCAAAAATTGCCCGCACAAGAAGGGGGGCGAGTCCAAGAGAGGGTTCATCCAAGAGCAGAATTTTCGGCTGTCCCATCAGTGCCCGCCCAATGGCAAGCATTTGCTGTTCACCGCCGGAAAGTGTGCCTGCCATTTGGCTTCTGCGTTCATAAAGGCGGGGGAACAGCCCATAAATCCAGTCCAGACTTTCCCCAATGAGCTTTTTATTTTCTATGGTAAAAGCACCCAGTTTGAGATTTTCAAGAACTGTCAGGGAATTGAAAACACGTCTGCCTTCAGGGGATTGAGTCAGTCCGCGGGTCACAATTTCATGGCTGGGGAGTTTGCTGATTTCTTCACCTGCAAGGCGTATACTTCCGTCCATAATGGTGGTCAGCCCGCTGATGGTGTGCATGGTCGTGGTTTTTCCTGCTCCGTTCGCTCCCAAAATGCTGACGATTTCCCCCTCATTCACATGGAGGCTGACGCCGTGTATGACTTCGATTTGCCCGTATCCTGCGCGTAAATTTTTTAATTCTAAAAACATAGGTTCCACCGTAAAAATCTCTTAATCATCACGTCCAAGATAGGCTTCAATAACCCGGGGATTATTGCGGACATCTTCCGGTTTGCCTTCGGCTATTTTCATGCCGTATTCAATGGCAACGAGTTTTTCGCAAACATTCATGACAAGCCCCATGTCGTGTTCAATAAGCATTATAGTAATGCCGCGTTTTTGAATTGCTTGTATGAGTGCAATGAGCACCTCTGTTTCGGGCTGGTTCATACTGCCGGCAGGTTCGTCAAGAATAATAAGTTTCGGATCAGAAGCAAGAGCCCGTGCTATTTCCAAAAGACGCTGATTTCCATAGGAAAGGGAACCTGCCCGTGCGTTCCACATGGAGGTAAGCCCCACAAACTCAAGTTCCTGCATGGCGCGGTCAAGGGCAAGTTTTTCTTCCATTTGCTGGCTTTTGAGCCGAAAAAGAGAGGAAAAAAGCCCGCTCTTCATCCGGCAGTGAAGTCCTGAAAGCACATTTTCAATGGCAGGAAGATTGGAAAAAAGGCGGATAGACTGGAATGTCCGTGCTATGCCGTGTTCCACAATTTCATGGGGTTTGAGCTTGATAATGGATTTATCCTGAAAACGGATATCGCCCCCGTCAGGAACATAATTACCTGTAATAAGGTTAAAAACCGTTGTTTTTCCTGCTCCGTTCGGACCAATAATGCCAATGACAGAACCGTCAGCAACATCAAAACTCATATTGTTGACAGCTTTGATTCCGCCAAAGGTTTTTGTGACATTTTCTAATGAAAGCAAGGGGGTATCCATAATTTATCCTTCATCACCTATAAACATGCATTGCATTTAATCCTGCGTTTTTTCAGAGACAATTCGGTTATTCAGTTTTTTTAGCCATATCTCCGGAAGTATATAGCTGCGGGGAGCAGGAGGAATAATTCCCTGCGGGCGGATAATCATCATGACCATAAGGGCAATACCGAAAATCAGCATACGGGCGTCTGCAAAGCCCCTGAAAATTTCCGGCAGTCCGAAAACAAGAAAAGCCCCGAGGATAACACCTGCCTGACTGCCTCCCCCTAAAATAACCGCGGCGAACAGAAGCACAGAATCCCAGAACGTGAAAGAGCCGGGAGAAATAATCGTCATTTTTGCGGCAAAAAGTGTTCCTGCCATACCCGCCCAAAATGCCCCGAGCATAAAGGCAGCGGTTTTATAATGGGTAACATTGATACCGCAGCCTTCGGCAGCAATATCGTCTTCTTTGATACAGGAAAGAGCCCGCCCAAAGCGGGAATTGTGCAGCCAGTAAAAAAGGATAAGGGTCGCAAAAACAAAAGTCCAGATAAGGTAGTAGAATTGTATATCTTTTTTGATTTTTATGCCAAAAAGTTCCGGACGGGAAATACCGAAAATGCCGTTTGCTCCGCCTGTGAGCCCTCCCAAGTCATTGACAAGGGCAATACGCACAATTTCGACAATGCCAATGGTTACCATGAGCAGATAGTCACCGCGCAAGTGAATGATGGGACGGGCAACGAGCCCTGCAAAAAGAGCAGAAGCAATACCCGCAACGGGGATAAGATAGAAAACAGGTATCCCGAAACGCGTATTTAAAATTGCGGTCAAATAGGCGCCGACAGCATAAAAGGCGGCGTGCCCCATGTGGAAAATGCCTGCCTGTCCTAAAATAACATTCAGGGAAAGGGAAAGCAAAATGCCAAGTCCGACGCTCACAAAAACCGCCGTCCAGTAGGTATTGAGCATACAGGGCAAAAATGCCATGAACAGGGCAAAAATGCCAAAGAGGTAAAAATAGGTATTTTTTGTGTTTTTGAATATCATAACTTGTCAGCCACCCTTTCCCCTAAAATACCGGTTGGACGGATAATGAGGATAAGAATAAGCACAAAGAAAGAAATAGCGTCTTTCCATGCAATGGTAAGGTAGGCAGCACCCAGCGTTTCCACCAGTCCTAAAATAAGTCCGCCGATCATAGCTCCGGGAATATTGCCGATACCCCCTAAAATAGCAGCAGTAAAAGCTTTGAGCCCGTAAGAAAAGCCCATATTATAATCTATTTGCCCGTAAGCAAGACCCACCATAAGCCCTGCAACGCCGCCAAGCCCCGGTCCTATGAGGAAAACAAGTGAAATAATGCGGTTGACATTTATGCCCATGAGCTTGGCTGCTCCCTGATCAATGGCAGCTGCACGGATTGCCGTTCCTGTTTTGGTTCTGTGGATAAACCAGTATAAAACGAGCATGAGCATAACGGACGCACCAATAAGCACAAAACGGATAACAGGCACCCCCATGCCAAAAATATTGATAATGGTTGTCGGACGCACACTTTCGGGATAAACGTAATAATTACCGCCCCACAGGAGTAAAATGGCATTTTGGAAAAAAATAGAAGCACCCACCGCAGAAACAACAGCAGAAAGCCTGTTTGCATTGCGCAAGGGGCGATAGGCAATGCGTTCCAAAAGCCCGCCGATAAGCGCAACAAGCCCCATTACCATGAGGGCAACAACAATAATTGCCGCATAAACAGGCAGGGCATTTGCAAGGTTAAAGCTGACAAAGAGGGTTAAACCAAGATACGCCCCAATGGTAAATAAATCCCCGTGGGCAAAGTTAATGAGTTTGAGAACGCCGTATACCATTGTATAGCCAAGGGCGACAAGGGCATAAATACCCCCAATGGCAAAACCGTTAATAATTTGCTGAAAAAATTGCTCCATAGTTATCCGTGCCAAATGAAAATGTTAAGCAAGAAACGCTTATTATTTTCATAAAAAGCAGAAAAAAGCAAGTTTTTTCCTTTGCAAAAAAAGATTTTAAGGGAAAAAGCAGCCTCATACTCGGAACAGCTGCCGATGCCCATGAAAAGAACAAGGGTAAAGAAAAGGATTATTCGTATTTTTGGATAATACTTTTATTCCTGCCACTGTGTTTTGCTTCGTAGAGCAAGTAATCGGCATAATTGATGATTTCTAAAAGTTCCTTTTCAGTGATTTCTGTTTCCGGGGTAAAATACGTTACCCCAGCACTGTATGTCATGGAAAGAGCCCCTGTGGGAGTATCTATTTCTTTTTCAGTAATTTCTTTCCGTAACCGTTCATCAATATTGGAGATAAAACTTTCAATGACGTTGGGAAGAAGAATAAGAAATTCCTCACCGCCAAGCCGGCAGCACAAGTCTGTATCCCGCTTGCATTCATAAATCCTTGCTACAAATGTTTTGAGTATGACGTCGCCTATGGCATGCCCGTAGGTATCATTAATTTTTTTGAAAAAATCTATATCCATATAAAAAAGAGCGCAGCTGTACTTTTTTTTGACAGCATTGTTGACAGCGTTAACAAATTCATTCTGCAGAGCATTTCTGTTAAAAGCACCTGTCAGCGGATCACGGGAAGAAATTTCCTGATAATCTTTTTTGGATTGGCGGAGTTTTTGTATCTTGGAGGTAAGATTTCCCATCATGGAGTTAAAGGAACTGGTCAAATGCGTGCTGCCGGAGGTTTCGGCATAGTCCTGCCCTTTGCTAATTTCTTTCATTTGCCAAATAAGATTGCGCAGTTCCATTTGCACGGCTTTAAGCTGGGAAATAGTATAGCCTTTTGTCTTTGTAAGGTGATCAATTTCCCCTTTGCGCAGGGCATCGCAAAAATCCTGTGTAGCGATGAGAATGGCAAGAATTTGTTTAAATTCTTCATTTTCCTGAATAAAGTCAGGCGGAACAAAGGAGCGTGTGCCATTTTTTAAAAGCGAAAGCATGATGTCAAGAATTTCCTGCGCATCATTGCTTAAAATTGTTTTTTGTTGGTCAGGCTCTGGATTATTATTTTCTTCTTCCGGACACATTTCTCACTCAATCAGCTGTTTTTCGGGCTTCAAAACGGCAAGTTCTTCCTCCAAGGCACCAGCAGTCGATTTCTTTCACAGAATAATCACATTCCAGCTGATATTCTAAAATTCCTTTCAAAAAGCCCTCATCGTAGTGACAGGTTTCCATATCAAGATCAGGAAGTCCGGAACAATCAAGATCTTCTTCAACAGAAAGAAGAAGCCGCATGTTTCCGTCTGTCACTTCTTCAATCCGTAAAATACCGATTTTAAATTCTTCTAATTTTTTTTGAACAAGGGAAAGGAATTCGTATATGGAGTTTTGTTTTCCAACAAATTTTTCAACAAATTGTCTGCCGGATAATTTGCCTGCTTCAAAGAAAATTTTATCCGCTTCCTCTTTGGAGCCAAGTTTTTGCTCTAAAACGTCACGTATTGTAAACTGAAACAGCCTGTAAACTTCCAGCCGTGTTTCATTGCCCAAAGTGGGGCGTCCTTCTTCAATATTGCCAATAAGATCCCATGTAAAGTTATATACTCTTTTTGTCATGATAATTTTTATACTCTCTTATTGTGGGAGTATTACCATTAACCTTATTTAATAGCAAGTACAATTAATTTTCAGTTTCGGATTGTAACTTTTCTATACAATCACGCAAAAGAACACGGGTTGGGGTAATATCTTGGGGAACCTGAATAGCGATACGCTTTTTATGGTTGATAAAGATAGGTCCGGAAAGGTTCAGGGTAATATCTTCCGGTCTGCCGTGGGGAACAATAACCGTGACAAAAACATTGACATCTTCTGCGGATTCCGCTTCCAAAAGGGCTTGTTCCGCTTCATTGAGTTTGACGGTATATTCATTCATGAAGAAATACGGATCGGTAATCAGCACGGCAAAATCAGGGGTTTTGATGCTTTGATAAATATAGAAAGGAGAATGTTCCTTATATTCAATAATAGTATATTGTTTTTCATCTTCATAGCCAATAAGTCCCTTCGGCATGGAAATGAATTTATCCTTATCCAGCTTGAGGCTGCCCACGCGGGTTTCGATGAAGCTGGGGAGCTTGCTGTCATCGGATAATTCCTTATTTTCACGCTGTCCTGCGGAAATATTATCCTGCATAACCCGCTTATAGACTTCTTCCCGATAAACCGTCATGGTATCAGGAAGGTTAATCCCGATGCGTGCTTGTTTTCCCTGCACACCAATAAGAGTAATTCTTATATCATCGCCAATATAAAGGCTTTCGCCGGCTTTTCTTGTCAAAATAAGCATAGGACACCTATAAAACTGTTAGATATAATTTAACAGGCTTAAATTCATAATCATGCTGGAAGTCTGCAAAACCCCCTGATAGGTAACTTCCTGCTTTTTAATATTATTGAGAAGTGTAGGCAAGTCAACATCTTCAATATTGCTCATGCGTTCCTGCTGGTTGAGCTGGTGGGTAGTCATAACCGTTAAATTGGCTTCAACCCGATTATACTTTCCGCCGACACTGGCAAGCTTTGTCAGCAGGTGATCACTCATTTTTCTCAAATCTTCAACAGATTGTCCGCAGCCATCCTGATTATTGGTTTGGCAGTACGCAATTAAATCTGAAACCGTTTCAAAAATATTGGGATCCTTGACAGGCGTCACATGGTCGCTGCCCTTAGCCTGATAAATACCGCCAAAAATATCCTTGCCGTCATTGGTGATATGGATAAAATCACCGGGGGCAATTTCATAGCCCTGTTCTTCTGCACGGTTTGGACGAACAACAAATTGAGAACCTGCGTCAATACTTACCCCATTCCCTGCTTCCACGTCAACATAACCGCCGGGGATAACAACGCGCACGCTGGTACTTCCTGCCGTGGTTGTTGCCCGCCCTGTCTGCCACGTAATACCATGGTCAGCACTGTATTGAAATTCAACGGTGCCGTCTTGCCCTACGCTGACATGCTCCGGAAATTTTACCTGTACGTCTGTTTTAAAGTCACCCTGCGCTGCGGCAGTGAAATTGTTTCCAAAGACATCCACTTCCGGCGGAAAATCATTGTCATCGCCGATATACTGAGCAGAAGGACGGATATAGAGCATGGAGCCATTGGTGGGAGAAGTGACAGCTTCCGCATCATAGGCTTTTACATTGATAGGCTGATAGGTAGGAGGATTGGTAGGCGGCACGGTTTCTTTCAGCGCTATATTGACAACAGCACCGTCCACATCAAGGGTTGTATCGCCTGCGGCAAGGGTCTTTGTTTCCCATGTTTGTCCGCCGTCCTTGGAGTATTCATAAACAAGGTCATTTGCTCCGCCAATTTCACCGTCAGCGGGAAAGCGTATCATTGCGGTTTGGGGAAGACCTCCTTCTACCTCAAAAATAGCATCGTTAAATTCTTCATTCTTCGTCATAATGCCAAGTTTCTGGACATAGGAAGAACTGTCGGTTTTATGACCTGAAAAAATATGCGTGCCATTGTATTCGGTATTGGCAATATTCATCAAAAGTTCAAATTGTTGTTTGATTTCATAGGAAATTTGCATTCTGTTTTCCGCAGATGCAGTACCGGTAGCCGCTTCTTCAGCCAGTTCCGTGATACGCTTCAGAACAGTTTGAGCTTGCTGCAAGGCACCGTCGGTACTCTTCAGCCATGAGGCGGCTTCTTTGGAATTGTCGATATAGGTTTCGTTAATAGCGATAGAAGCACGGTAATTGAGGATATGTACAGTTCCTGTCGGGTCGTCAGAAGGATTGTTTACACGCTTTTGGGTGGACATTTGTACGCCGTAATTCATGTAATCGCTGAGAATAGAATTCATATTATTAGTCATTGAGTTGTACATCATATTATGAGTAATACGCATACCGTTCTCCTTTCACCCTGCTTTGCCTATTGCTTTAAGCCGAGGAGGGTTTCAAACATTTGATCTGCCGTTGTAATCAGCTTGGCGGCAGCTGTATAAGAATGTTGGAATTTAATCAGTAAGGTAAGCTCTTCATCAAGGTTGACCCCTGAAACGGACTGAGCTTGTGTTTCTGCTTCATTGGCAAGAGTTTGATAATAATCGGCATTGAAATTCGCATTTCTGGTATCAGAACCGATATTGCCAACTATACCGGCATAATAGGACAATAAACTTTCCTGTCTTGTTTCCCAGACTGTGTTGATGGTCACAGGAGTTTCTGCCAGCTTGCCGATACGCTGGGCTATCATGCCGTCACCGATATTGCCTTCTGTTTGTCCGTCAATGGAGGCTGAGTTGATATGTTCCGGATTATCAATCAAATGAGGATTGATTTCAATGGTGGAAGCACTGTCACCGGCAAAAAAGGTATTGATGCCAAGAGCTGCCCAAATACCGGTGGTATCGGCACCAAACTTGAATTCCACACCTTCGGCAGCCGTCATTTGGAGCATACCGCCTTCAATGGTTGCGGTGACTAATTGTCTGCCGTTTGCATCAACAAAACTGTTATTAATGGCAGCGGCAACATCCTGCAGGCTGTGCTTTGCGGGGTCAAAGTTTTCCGGATCGCCCACACCGGTAAAATTGAAGTTCAAAGAACCGGACAAAAGAGGTTCACCGGTCTTCTCATTGTAAAAATATAAATTTGCATTGCCTTCAGTCAATCTGTCGTGGAAAGCAAAGGTTTGCCAGTCACTGCCAAGGGCTAAATCCGTTCTGTCAAGCTTGGTTGTTCCGATAATGTGATTGAACCCGTCAAGTCCTGAACCTTGGCTATGGATACGGTTTACTTCCCAGATAAGGCTTTCAGCCAAGGCGTCAAGCTGTGCTTCGTACTTGCCAAGTCTTTTGTCACGCACTTCACAGTATGCACCAAGCTTACCGCCAAGACTTTCCATATTGAGGTTTTTGCTGACGTTGATAGGATCACGGGTTGGCTTATGCCAAAAAACGCTGTCCTTTGGAACAATATAAAACTTATCATCAACATCGAAATAAGGAGTATCGCCTTCCCTCAATCCTTCACCCGTGAAGGAAATAGAAAGCTCACCGATATCAAGCTTTTCCCCGACAGGAGGAACGGTAAAAATATTATTGCCGTTTTTGTCCTCCACCCATGTCTTGCCATTGTCAATGGAAACCTTAAATTCCGTTGCACTGACAAATTCCATGGTATATTCATAGGAGCTGGAGCCTTCAAAATGCAGCTCACCGGTAAAGTTCTTACAGTCGTTTTCGTAGAAAGGTCCCTGATTGGAAATGTGGTACTTGATTTGATTTTCAACTAAAGGCATGCCTTCCTGCAGATATACCTTGAAATCACGAGGACCTCTGTCTTGTACCTTAATATCAACCAGCGTACTGAGTTCTCTTACCAGCGCATCACGTCTGTCTAAAAGGGAATTGCAGTTATTGCTGGGCGGATTGTAGGTTTTTGAAATTTCCTGATTAACATCGGCGAGCTGGTCAATAAGCTCATTGACATCGGATACGGCAAGATTAATGTAATCATTCATTTCTCTTTTTGTATCGGCAAGAGATTGCTTTGCATTCTGATAAAGCATGGTCAGATTTTGTGTCTTGGAAATTAAATCTTCCCGTACCGCCGTGCTTTGAGGACTGGTACTGAGCTTTGTCCAGCCCTGCAGGAAATTTGATAATTGGTCGTGGATACCGTTCGTATTTGCTTCGTTGAAAACAGTCTGTACCGTTTGCATAATAACGGACTCTTCATTCCACATATTATACAGTCCGTTTTGTGAAAGAAAATTATTTTCCAGAAAACGGTCAAAATTACGGTAAATTTCCTGAGCATAGGTGCCTGTGCCAATTTGCCCCGGTCTGTACTCAAAAGGAGTTGATTCTTGGAAACGTACAGATTGGCGAACATAGCCGGTAGTGTTGCTGTTTGCAATGTTGTTGCCGGTAGTGTTAATAGCTACCTGATTTGCCCGTATTGCATTGTTTCCTATATTGAGTAAGTTGGTTACCATAATAATGCCTCAAAAAATTTTAATATCTTGCACTCAGAATTGTGGCTTGCGGATGTTGGTTTGTATAGGTTCCGCGTCTGCTGTAACTGGTGCGCTGCGGCGGGATAATCCGTTCATGCAGGTAGTTCAAAAGTTCCTTGCTTTGGTCTAAAAGTCCTAAAGAAAGACGGGTATTCATAGAAGCTTGCCTTGCACAGGCTTGTTCTTTCTTATCAATGCTCAGCCATAAGGAAATAATAATTTCCTTTTTATCTTCGGGAAGCATTTGGGCATAGTCCTTCAGGCGTCCGCCGCCCAGTGCCTTGATTATGCTTTCTTTTTCCGTTGCCAGTTGTCTTAAAAGTTCATGAATAGAAAATTCAATAGTCATAATGGCGTCAGTATCACGTTTCATCAGCAGGGAAAATTCTTCCTGCAAAAGGTCTTTCATCAGGTCAAGAGCTTTATCCTGACGATTAAGCGTTTCTTGAATGGTTGTAAACATGTGATCCTCCGTCAAATTTATGTCATCTATTCGTTTTGTTTTAAAGGGTTATCAGGAAATTTTTTCCTTGCTGAAATACGGTTCAGGGTTGATGGAAAGCCCATTTTGTCTGATTTCAAAGTGTAAGTGGCTTCCGTTTGTTCTGCCGCTTGAACCTACTTTTGCAATTTGTGTGCCAGAATTGATAATGTCCCCCGCCTTGACAAGCAGTTCGCTGTTGTGACCGTATACGCTTTCTATACCGTTGCCATGATCGATAATCACCATATTGCCAAGAACCGCATCTTCTCCTGCATAGGTTACCGTGCCTGCCATGCTTGCAGTAACGGAGCTTCCGTTTTCTGCCTGAATATCAAGCCCTGTATGCCATGCTCTCGTATGATTGATAGGATCCATTCTCCAGCCAAAAGGAGAAGAGATGCTGCCTTCAACAGGCATGCTGAAATCTGCCTGCGGAGCGAGGGCAGAAACAAATTCGGCAACAGGAGTATTCTTTAACACAGCTCCTCCGCCAATATGCTGTTCCTGTACTGCTGTCTGGCTGTTTGCCTGCATATTTTGGATTTGTGCTTCTTCTTCGGGAGAAAGGGAAGCAACAAGAGTTCCCATGCGCAGGGCGTCTTCCAGACTCGGAAGTTTGAAGGCGGGCTTTGTTTGACTTTCTGCAGTTTGCTGTGTGCGTTCCGCTTCAAAACGTTCCGCTTCCAGACGTTCTTCCTGCTGTCTTTGTCCTTCGCTTGCCAAAATCATGGCAATCCGTTGATTATACGGAATATAGGTTGTACTGATACCTGCGAGCATATCTCCCGTTTCTGCCTTTGTATCTGCCTTTGGCTGTTCAGCTCGGTTTTGCATAACAATGGGCATTTCAGGGATATTTTGCAGATTTTGCGTTGTCAGACTGTCAAAATTTGTTTGTACATCGGCAGTACGCGTATTTCTTTGTGCAGCATTTTCCTGAACGGGTCTTGCTGTTTGTGGTGCAGTCTTCTTAATGGGATTTCCCTTTGCGTCCAAAATTGCATTTGTCCGCTTATTCGGGGGCAAATTGGTAATATAGGTCGTACGGACAACTTGCGGCTGTTCAATTTGACGTGCCTTTTCTTCGTTTTCCTTGCTTATGTTTTGTGCCGTGCTTACGTTTTGTGCCATATTGGCAGGCTGTACCGCGATATCACGGGAAGCAGGAGTAAACTCTTCGTATAATTCTTCCGTATTAATAGTTTGCGGCTTTGCTGCTGCAATCTTTTGGCTTTGCACCGGATTTTGCGTATTTGCCTGATTTTCGGCAGAAGCTGAAGGAACGAGGGGAGCAGGCTTTACTGCCATACGGATACGGCTCAAAGCACCTGTTTGCGGAGTGCTCATGGGGCGGGTCAATTGTTCGACCATCATATCCGCAAGTCCGATACCGCCGACACTTGCCATGCTCTTGCCAAGTTCCTGACTGTACATGGACTGCCAATATTCTTCTTCCTTGCTGTAGTGCATACCGTTCTTCGGAAGAGAGGAGCGCATTTCGTCCCACATCTTTTGGATAAATATTGCTTCAAAGCCTTCTGCAGCTTTGCGTAATTCCTTTTCCTTGGTTGCCTGATCCTCTGACTTCGAAATGTTTTCCAGACGACTTCTTTGGGTATCTAAGTTGGCTTGACCGGCATTTTGTACTGCCATGTCAGATATCATATTCATTGCTTGACTCATATTATAATACCTCCAAGTCCGCATAGAGAGAACCGGAACTCTTCAAAGCTCTCAAAATGCTGATAAGGTCACGAGGAGATGCTCCAATGGCATTTAATCCGTCCACTAATTCCTGCAATGTCGCACCTTCAACAAGAAGCAAATTACGGGATTCTTCTCTTGACATCAGGTCGGTTACCGGAGAAGCAACGGTTGTGCCCTGCGCAAAGGCATTAGGCTGGCTTACGTCCATGCTTTCCTGAATAGTCACCTGCAAATTGCCATGAGCAATAGCTACACGGGCAAGCTTGACGTCCTTACCGATAACAATGGTCCCCGTCTTTTCGTCCACAACAACCTTTGCCGCGTTTTGCGGGGTAATATTCAAATTTTCAATAGAAGCCATGAGAGGAACAAGGTTTCCGCGAAATTCACCGGGAATTTGCAGTCTGATTGTTGAGGCATCATTGGCAGAGGCATATTCACCGCCAAGACTGCTGTTGAGGCTTTCAACGGTTTGCTGGGTGGTGGTAAAATCATGCACATGCATATTAATGGTTAATTCACTTTGGTTATTGAAAGAAAAAGGGACTTCCCGCTCAACGGTGGCGCCGTTTGGAATGGTTGCTACCGTAGTATGGTTCTTTTGGGCAGAAGCGGCATTGCCCGCTGCAGAAAAACCGCCGACAACCAAAGGTCCCTGCGCAATGGCATATACCTTGCCGTCAAGACCGGTCAGGGGAGTTTGCAAAAGAACGCCGCCCTGCAGACTGGAAGCAGAACCGATACTGGAAATAGTCACGTTAATGGCGCTGCCTGCCTTGGCGGAAGCAGGCAAATTGGCAGTGACCATAACAGAGGCAACGTTGCGGGCTTCCACTTGTGCAGAACCTGCGGCAATACCCATGCCTTCAAGCATATTGGTTAAAGAAGAGGCGGTTAAATCATCTCTTCTGTCACCTGTGCCGCCAAGCCCGACAACCAGTCCATAGCCTGTTAATTGGTTGTTGCGGACACCGGAAATACTGGAAATGTCCTTCAGCCGAATAGCATGGGCAGCGGGTACATACGCCACGGCTGAAAGGATAAACATTGCTGTGAGGCAAAGAATAAAATATGTCAAAGTTTCGACAGAAACAACGAACGGACTTGTTTGTGCGTTTGCGGTGTTATTCTTGATATATTGCATGGTTACCACCTTTTTGTTTCTCTTTTGAAAAGCTGTGTGAAACAAGAAAATTAATGCTTGCTTATAGTAATGCTACTATCGTGCCATTAATAAAATACTATTATTTTTCAATTAGATAGAAATAAAATTTTTTATACCGGAGTTATGTTTTTGGCAGAAAGAAATGTATCCGGACTTTGTTGCAAAAACGCTGTCAAACAGGTTAATCCTGATTGCTGTTTTTGAAAAGAAAAATATTTCAAAACAAATTGTTTTATAAAGCAAGCCGGCTATCAAATAAATTTTGTACGGCAATGAAATTAAAATTTAATGCTTTTGCAGACAACACGCTTGTTTTCAAAAAGAAAAGAGAAAGGCAGAGGAAGAAAAGAATTCTTTTTCCCATGAAAAAAAGCAACCTGAATTTTTACGCACGGATGCATAAAGAGGACTGCAATGCAGAGAAAAAAATTGTTGACTTGCTTTTATTTCTTATGCTACTAATAGTTCGCTGACACGGAGAAATGGCAGAGCGGTTGATAGCGGCGGTCTTGAAAACCGTTGAGGATTTGCGTCCTCCGGGAGTTCGAATCTCTCTTTCTCCGCCAGCAGATAAAATTTTAACCTCTTATAACGAATTAGTTTATAAGAGGTTTTTATGTTTAATAAGCTAAAAAATAAAAAAATATATTTAGCTTTACCTTATTCGCACAGCGACCCGCAAGTCAGAGAGGCACGCTACAGAACTGCAACCAGTATTGCTGCTTTTTTGATGAGTGAGGGTGCGACTGTCTTCTCCCCTATTACATACGGACACCAAATTTGCCAATACGGCATAGATACAAGCTTTAGAAGATGGGCTGAACTTGATTATCCCATGATTTCATGGGCTGATGAGTTTTGGCTTTTAGAACTTGACGGGCATGACATTTCTTTTGGAGTTCAAGAAGAACTTAAACAAGCCATGCTTGTCGGTACGAAAATAGTTCGTATTTCTCAACAAGATATTTCAAATTTCCTTTCTCATACCTCTGCCTCTCCTTATGATGTAGTAGCGGCTTCTGCTCCTCGCGTTGCAGAAGTTCGCTACCAATTCATTATTAAGTCAAAGTACAAATATGGTGATATCATATTTGTAATTGATGACAATAATCAAATTTTAGAACAAGAAGTCACTGAAATTGCTATCGCTGTTCTTCAAAACGGCGGTCAGTCTATTTCTTATAACGGTTTCCACAGCGAACTTGTGTTTTCCTCAAAAGAGGAAGCCGGGAAAGCTCTGGAAACCGTTTTTGTTTAATGGGGTTAATTTTATGCAAAATTCAAATATGGAAAAGAAAATACAAACACTTGTTTCAAGATTTTTTAAAAAATCTGAAAAAGAACGTAACACTATAATTGTAGAAGTGAAAACAACATTAAAAGATAAAACGATAATTCTAAAACATAAATTTAATAAAGTTAATGAGAATGAAATTCGGAATGAAGTTTCGCTTTTCGAAAAAGATAAAAAAAAGATAGAAAGTGAAGACTTATGCCAATTATTTGTTTTATTTGGTTTTTGTGAAGATAATAAAATTATTTCTGATGACTTATCAAGTCTTCAAAAAGAAAAATTTGGTGAAGTTAATGAAGAATTTTTTATAAAATCATGTGATTTTATTGCAAAATTTTTCCATATTCCAAGAGAAGACAATTCAAACAAAAACAAGGAGGAACAAGAAGAATAGGTACAAACGACAAAAAATAATAGCAAAGATTTGACGAAACGGTTCTTCGGAGCCGTCTGCCTAAAGTGGTGTTTAGGCACTGATGAGTCAGCCGCTCAAACAACGTTTTCAAGAGGATACGAAAACAAAAATATACGGAACTAATAAAAAGTAAATCCGTAAAAGCGGGAACTTTTACGGATTAGAAAAATAAGACGTTTTACCGTCCTATGTTCTTATTAGGATGAGTAAAATATACGTCAAATCGTGCCTGTTGTCAAGCAATTAGGGTCTTATTTTTCATACTTTTTTTAGGTTCTTATTAGGAAAAAAGCTATGGAAAGCTATGTTGAATTTGTGCCGGCTAAAATGGCACGAGGAACCATTATGACATCTTATATAATGAGCAATAAAGAACTATCAAATCATGCAAAGGTGTTATTTACGCTGCTTTGTGAATATGCCAGAGATAAACATTTTTGTTATCCCGCACTTAAGACTTTAATGCAGCGTATGAACTGTTCTTTAAACTCATTAAAAAAATATATCAGAGAATTAGTAAAATTACGTTTTGTAATTATTGAAAATCACAAATTCTTTTTGTTTTGCCCAAAGGTGTCAAATTTTGACAAGCAAGTGTCAAATTTTGACAGTAAAATTAATATTAAGAATATTAACAAGTTAACTCCCCCTACCCCCTCATCAGAAAAAGTAAACATTGGTAGGCAAAAAGAGACAACTAATTCTTTTGAGGGGGACTTTAATAAATTTTGGGATTGTTATCCCAGAAAAGAAAATAAACAGTTTGCAATAACGCAATTTATCAAGCTCAAAAAGAAGCAGCTGCTTCCACCGTTTGAATATTTCAAAAAAGCTGTTTCATTTTTTATGAACTCCAAGCAGTGGAACAGAGAGAACGGCAGATATATTCCTTGTCTTTCAAAGTTTTTAGCAAACGCAAAGTGGGAAGAAGTACCAATGCAGTATTTTGAACCAAAGAAAGAACACGCCCATCAGTTTAGTGCTGAGGATGTGGAACGTGCAAATAAACAATGGGAACAACAAAAAAAGGCTTTGGTTAATAACTCCAAAGAAAAAGCAAAATTAGAAGATATTGAAAAGGCATGGCATGAGTTTGCAGGAAAATTCAAGCCTGAATTTGGTTTTAGGCAGTTCGTTACTAAGGCAAGATTTATTGAATTATACAGCAATGGTTTTTCTTTTGGAGTGATTGAAAAAAATAAAAATATTACTGCTATGCAGTTTTTACAAAATATAACAAATCAAGAGGTTAGATAAAAAATATGTCAAAACTTACAAGTTTTAATACACAAATTCCGAACCGGATTTCTGTAAGTTTTGACGACAGGACAGAAAAGTTCGTGATTGAGAAAAAGGCAGACGGTAGTTTGAAAGTGGAACACAATCGGAAAGTTTTGAAAAAAGTTAGCAGCATGCAGGAAGTCTTGAACTGTATTGCTGAATTGCTGGGAAATAAAACACCTAAAAAACCGGATTTGAGAAGAAATGATGAAATTAGAGTTCCACTTGATAACGGCTATTTTGAACGAACTTTTATAAGCGCTGATCCAGTTTTAACATATGAGGGCAAATGGGTTGTACCTTGTTTATTGTACGACCAGGGAATGCAATACATAGACACAGACAAAATACAATTATTCAGAAGAAGACGGTGAGGTGATAAATGGCAGAAAGGATTAAAAGAGGAATGGCAAGAGTTCAGTTCTTAGCGGTTAAAGAGATAGTGCAAAATAAATTAATGCAAGGTTATACCGTGAAACTGATTTATGATGAACTTTGCAGTGAAGGTAAAATTGCAGGTTCTTATAAAAGTTTCTCACGATACATAAAAATCTATGAGTTAACTAAAATTAATAATGCTAAAATTGAACAAAAACAACCGGTAAATTCAAATAACCAAAAAGAACAAAGACAAGAACAAACTCCATCACAAAAAGTTTCTTTTACAGATGGTGCAAGTTATTCAACTTTAATAAAAAATACTGAAAATAAAGAGGAGAGTAACTAATGGCAACAATTCATTTCATTTTACAGGGCAAAGGCGGTGTAGGTAAAAGCATGATAGCGTCAATGCTTTTCCAATATTTTGCAGAAGCTGACTATGTTACATATGGGTATGACACTGACCCTGTAAACAAAACGCTTTCTGCGTTTACTGAATACAGCAACTCCATAAAGCAAATCGATATAATGCAGGAAGACGGCGACAATATCGATTCTCGTAAATTTGACTTGCTGCTTGAGGAACTGGCAAATGCACCTGAAAATTCACAAATAATCATTGATAATGGTGCAAGTTCTTTTATTGCTCTAGGTGCGTATATTGCTGACAGCGACATGCTCTGTATTTTAGCTGACAATGGACATAAAGCTTTTTTACATACTGTTATAACTGGCGGACAAGCTCTTCTTGATACACTGAATGGTTTTAATAAATTAATTTCCAATTTTTCTGATGCTGACATTGTTGTTTGGAAAAATCCTTATTTTGGCAAAATCGCTATTGATGACATGCAATTTGATGATTTCAAAGTCATAAAAGAAAATCAAAATCATATTTATGCAACGATTGAACTTCCAATCGGCAATAAGGATTTAATCGGTAAAGACCTGGAACTACTTTTTGCTAAAAAGCAAAGCTTCCAGGCGGGTATCAATGGCAGCAATCCTATTGCTGTGAAATCACGGCTAAAAAAGTACTGGGCAGAAATTAAAAGCCGTATTGATAATGCCTGTATCTATTAATTTGGAGTAATCAATGGATATTTTAGAAGATATGCAGCAAGAACAGCAGCATGAACAAGAGCCACAAAAGCAGGAAAAGGAATATTTTTTGCCTGACGGCTTTGGCATGAGCCTTGATGAGGTGCGGGCTTTAATTCTGAATAAGTACGACATAAAGGTTGATAAGGACGACCCAATTTTATTAATTGTTCCAATTTTAAATGCTTGCTTGAATGAACAGCAGAAATTGCAAGAGGAATATAAAGAAGGACTGGAAAATGTTTATCAACAAGTTTTGAATAATTTCTTAACTGAATTGGATAAACATTTACAAAACAGTGGTGTCCAAAAAGTTGAAGTTACCCATAAAGAAGAAAATCAAAAAGGTAATTTTAAACCTGTATTAGGACTTTATCTTATTATTGTAATTCTTTGCTTACTTTTATTCGGTCAACATTTTAGTAATTTATTGGGGCATTTTTATGGTTGATATAAAGCTTTTGGAAAGTCTGCGTTTTGCTTGTGGTGAGCTTATTTTGAATGCATTAGAAAATCCTAGTGTAGTTGAAATTATGCTTAATCCTGACGGTAAACTCTGGATTGAAGAATACGGAAAAAACCAGGAACACATTGGCAATATAGATGAAGATAAAGCAAGGCTTATTCTTAGTCTGGTTGCAAGCGGACTTGATGTAACTATTACTTCTTTAACTCCAATAATAGAAGGCAATTTTCCTCTGGATGGTTCACGATTTGAAGGAACGTATCCACCTATCGTGACAAAGCCTAGTTTTTCAATTCGTAAAAAAGCCAACAAGATTATTCCATTATCAGAATATCTTTCTCATGGAGTAATCACAGAAAAAGTCATTGAAATAATCAAACAGGCTGTACTTGATAAAAAAAATATAATTGTAGCAGGTGGCACATCAACAGGAAAGACAACCTTTGTAAATGCTGTGATTGATGTTTTTTCCGAACTCTGCCCAAAAGACAGGCTGCTTATTATGGAAGATACGCCTGAACTACAATCCGCAAGTGAAAATACCGTATTTTTTAGAACCAATGACCTTGCAAACATAACTATGCAAAGTTTGACAAAAGTTTGTATGCGATATGCACCCAAAAGAATTTTGGTTGGCGAAGTCCGTGACAGGGCTGCTCTTGAGCTTTTGAAAGCCTGGAATACAGGTCATCCTGGAGGAATAGGGACTTTGCACGCCAACAGTGCAGAAGAAGCCCTTATGCGTATGGAAGAGCTTACAGAGGAAGCCGGAAACGGCGAAAAGCGTAAACTTATAGGTCGGGCTGTAGATTTAATTGTATTCATGGAAAAAACAAAAGACAATCTCCGTCAACTATCCAAAATTATTGAAGTAAAAGAGTTTAATCCTAAAACGCAGGATTATGAAATAAACACTGTATACGAGGTATAATATGAAAAAATTCAACACAAGAAAAATTTTTATTCTTGGTTTGGCATTAGCAATTACAGTAGTTCCTGAACTTGCATTAGCAAGCGGCGGTGTAAGTGAGTTTAGCACTCCGCTTCAAAAACTGATTGACTTGTTTACTGGACCGTGGGCAGTAGCAATTTCAACGTTATGTTTTATTGTCGCTTTTGTTGGTTATATGATGCAAGGCAGTGAAGCTTCTGACACCATGAAAGGGGTCATAAAAGTTGCAATACCTGCAGGAGCTCTGACTGGTGCTGGACCATTGGTTAACTGGGCATTTCCTTTTTCTGGGGCAATTTTATGAGACCAATAAATAAGTCTCTAATCCGTTATCAGACAATCCTTGGAGTTGAAAAAGAGTTATTCTTTTTTGCGTTGCTGGTCTCAGGAATTATTCCTTATTCCGTGCGTAACTGGATTAGTCTGGTAATAGGAGCAATTATTTGGTTTATTTTTATTTTTTTATTACGCCAATTATGCAAGAAAGACCCTATTTATTTCAAAATAATCTGTAAATCTATAGGTTATCAACGTTTTTATGCAGCAAAAACACCACGGTGGAGAAGAGACGGTGGCTACAAAGCGAGAAAATAAAGAAAACGAGCTTACTGAAGATTTTTACGATATAATTAGGGCTTGCATTGAGACTGAAAAATTACCACGAGAAGATATTCAAATTTTGCTCAAATTTGCTGAACTTCTTAAGCAATATAAAAATGATATTGCTCAGGTAAAAAAGAAGTTGGATAGCAGTCGTTCCAATGTAAAATGTTTGTCTAATGAAGTTGTTTATTACAAGAAAAGGTATAGAGAAGAACGAAATAAATATATAGAAGTGATAAATGAAAATATCAATCAACAGAAAAAGATTTCACATCTCAATGGCTTTTTAAATAAACAAAAAAATGATTACCATCTTCTTTTTGAGGATGTTATCCTGAAAAAGAAACAGATTGAAAACCTCAGTATCTACAATGAAAAAATTGTTACTGAGTTGAAAGCAAAAAGAGCAGTAATTGCAGAACAAGCCTATGCTTTGGACAGTCAAAGGACAAAAGTTCATTTCTTATGCTATCTTATTATTTTTATTATTTTTATTATTGTTATGGGGTTGCTTTTTTTAGATATTGATTTTTGGAGTATGTTCAAAGGTCAAGCAGAAGTTTTTCAAACAACAGAGGAAATAACTCCTCCTCTAGAAAAGTTGGTCAATATCCTCACTGGAAATTGGCTGAAATATTTGTCTATAACGGGAGTACTTTTATTATTGTTACTGCAATTTTATAAAGAAGGCAAAAACTATAGTGAATTAATTGATGGTATTATCAAAATAGCTTTACCCATCTTAGTTATTATATGCTTCTTCAGCATAGCAAATACGTTTTTTTTCTCGTTTGTAAAAATATAATTGGAGTTAATGTAAATGCTAAAATTGCAAGATTTTCGTCAGAATGTAAAAGGGTTGTCAGACCTTCTCACGTATGCTGTATTTGTTGATAATGGCATTATCCTGCAAAAGGACGGATCATTTTTGGCAGCTTTTGAATACGAAGGACAAGATACTGCCAGTATATCAGACAATGAACTTGAATATTTAGTTTTACAGGTAAGTAACGCTATAAAGTATCTTGGCACTGGATACTGCATCCATGTTGACGCTATCAGAAGTTCCAAAATGGCATATCCGGATAAATCACTTGGTTTCTTTCCTGATAAAGTTACTCAGATGATTGATGATGAACGCCGTGAGTTCTTTGGCTCTGGTTTATGTTTCAAGACAAGGAATGTTTTGAGTATTACTTATAAACCTGAAAAACTCCTTACCAAAACAAGCAAGAAAAGCAGCTATGAAAGAAATTTCCAGAAAGATTTGCAAGAGTTTAAAAATACTCTTGCAACTATACAGGATTTTCTTTCACCTGTTCTTGTTCTGTCCAGACTGGAAGAATACGAATTTCAGTATGATGAACAAACCAGCTTTATCCAAAGTGATCTGCTGACACATATTAATCAATGTATTACTAATGAATTTCAGCTTTTCAGATTGCCAAGTATTCCCATGTATTTGGATAGTCTAATAGGAAGTGCAGACCTTATTGGTGGAAACTGCCTGAAAATTGGAAACAAACATATCAAGGTAATCAGTGTAGATGGTTTCCCAACCGAAAGTTATCCCTGTATTTTACGTTGTTTTGACAGTGTTTCTTTTGAATTGCGGTTTAATACACGTTTTATTTCATTAGACCAGTATCAGGCAGAAAAGGAAATAGAAAGCTATGTAAAAGACTGGAACAGTCAGGTTGTCAGTCTTAAGGATCAAATTCTTAACAACAAAAATCCAAAACTCAACCAAGATGCATTAGCCATGCGTGAAGATGCTGAATATGCAAAAGTACAAGTGAAATCTGGAGATCTTGGAGCTGGTTATATTTCTACAACTATTTTGATTTTTGATGAAGACTTGGAAGTTTTGGAATACAAAGCAAGAGATGTCCGCAAGGTTTTACAATCCTTAGGTTTTGCTTGCAGATTTGAAGAAGTTAATGCCATGGAGGCGTACCTCGGATCGCTTCCCGGAAACAGTTATGCGAACATTCGCAGACCTATGATAAAAACAGATAACCTTGCAGACTTATTGCCATTATCCAGTGTATATGTTGGCGAACAATACAATCCTTGCCCATTTTATCCAGAAGGTTCCCGCTCATTGGCTGTATTTACAACAGATAATACAACTCCGTTCTGGTTCAATCTGCATAATAGGGATTTGGCTCATACTGCCATTCTCGGACCAACAGGCACAGGTAAATCTACGCTTATTGGTATTATTGCTGCCCAATTCTTTGCTTATGAAAATGCACAGGTTTTTGCTTTTGATAAAGGTAATAGTCTGCTGCCGCTTTGTTATGGCGCAGGCGGTTCTCATTATGAAATAGGTGTCGGCGATGAACTTTGTTTTTGTCCGTTGCAGAATGTCAGTGTGGAAAATTCTGGGGAAATGGCTTTTTGTGAAGAATGGATAGAAACATTATTAGAGTTACAAAATTATAAAATTACTCCAAAGACAAGAAATGAGATCCATGACGCAATGATAAAATTATCCAATCAGCCAGAACATATGCGTTCCATTACTGACTTTATCAATCTGGTACAGAACTTGGAAATTAAAGAAGCCATAATGCCCTATACACGCAATGGAACATACAACAATCTGGTTGATGCTGATAATGACACATTGGGGCTTTCACGTTTCTGTGTATTTGAAATGGAAGAAATCATGGGAATGGGTGACAAAATTCTTATCCCAATCCTTACTTATATTTTTCATAGAATACAAAAATCACTTAACGGACAACCAAGTCTTTTAATTCTTGATGAAGCTTGGATAATGCTTGGTCATCCGGTTTTTAAGGAAAAAATCAGGGAATGGCTCAAAGTTCTGCGTAAAGCAAACTGTGGAGTTGTGCTTGCAACACAAAGTCTAACCGATTTGGAAAATTCGGGTCTTATGAGTGTTATTGCTGAGTCTTGTCCTACAAAAATCCTTTTAGCTAATCCTAATGCAGTCCATTCACAACAATATTCTCTTTATACACAATTAGGGTTGAATGACAAAGAAATAGGCATAATTTCCCAAAAAGCACAGCCTAAAAAAGACTATTATCTAGTTAATAATTACGGTCGCAGGCTTGTACAGCTTGCGCTTGGCAAAAAGACGCTCTCGTTTATCGGTGCAAGCGATAAAGAGAGTATCAAACGTATAAAGGAACTTCGTGCCGAATACGGTGCGGAGAATTGGCAGGAACAATGGTTAATGGAAAGAGGAGCTTTATAATGAAAACAAGGAGAATTTTGGCGGCTCTGCTCGCATATATATATATATATACGATTACAGCAGTACCGAATGCATGGGCATTACAGGACGCAACAAGCTTTAATCCTGAACCAGTCAAGGTTGAAGCACAGTCAATTGGCGTACCCGTTGGAACTGTAATTGTTTGGACAAAGGAAGAAATACCCGAGGGTTGGCTTGAGTGTGATGGGCAGAAAGTAAATGAGGTTCTATATCCTGAATTGGCGGTACTTATGCCGAATACTCCAAATTATAAGGGTATGTTCCTAAGAGGTGCGGGAAGTCAGACTGTAAATCATGGCAAATATGGCAGCGTGGAACACGAAACAAAATTAGGAGAAGTTCAAAGTGATACTATAAGAAATATTACGGGAAGGTACTCTGGACAAGGAGCTATTTCCCCATTTTTTATAAATGATTTTTCAGGGGCTTTTGTGTCATCAGGAACAACTCTTCATACGGCTGATACGGCTGCATTTTATACTGGACACGGATTTATGTTTGACTCTTCAAAAGTTGTCCCGACAGCAAACGAAAACCGCCCGGTCAATGTAGGTGTGAAATATATAATAAAGGCGGAGTAAAAGGAGTTATAATATGTGCAAAGAAACTGGTTTTATATGGAAAGATATTTATATTTGGGGTGAAAACGGTCAAGTAAAAAAGGTTGAAACCATAGAACAAGCTTTAGAACAAGGTAAAGCTGGTTATTATGTTGTGTGTACTATTTGCTCAACCAATAAAGACAAAAAACTTTCTTTTGACATTATTGGATGCGGTAAAACTTTAGAAGAAGTTTTACTGGATGTAATGGAGTTTGGATTAATCCAACATAATAATGAATTTTCTTTTCAAAAAATTTTAGAATGTTCTACGACATTACCTTCTTATTTTGGAGCGGAATTATATTTGTTTCCTGCAACAGATGAACTTGTTCATCTAGTTGAATGTGAACGCACACTGAAATTATATAAAGGTGATTATGTAAGTTTGTCTGAGTGTAATACATCTATAACTTGTACTTTAAATTTAAAGCTATCTCTCGCTTGTATTGGTTAAATGTAAACACCTTTCCCTGATAATAAATTTTCTAAAATTGGTAAGTTAATCTTTTTATGCTCATTTGGATGTAAACGATAAAGGAATTCTCTTATGGAAGAACAATTTTTAACTTCACAAAATGGTTTTGCGTTTTCATTTAAACGTATTGCGATGTTTTCTGTCAATTCTTTATTTGGAAATTGTATAAACTGTAAATTTAAAGCACAAGTAAATGCTAAACCTTTTTTTACTCCAGCTAAAAGAAATAGTCTTGTTATGAGCAATCCTTCTTCATTGCTTGCTATGTTTTTTGTTTTATTACAAGAACTATTGTTTTCAGTTTTTGAATTTTTTTGTTTGTTATCAGTAAGTTCTTTTAAAAGGTTTGTTAATTTCGGAGGATTTTGTTTTGTTATTTCAAAAACAATTTCTCCGCATTCGGGACCAGTATAAAAGAACAAAGGATTTTGTTTAAGGGTGTCATTACTTTTGTAATAAACAAAAGTATAATGCTTTTTTTCCATCATTCTTTTACAAAAATAGCATTGTCTTTTTTCTATCGCAAAGGGGTCATAGCTAGTACAGACAGGCTTATTAATCTGTATAAAATTTATAAATTCATTTTTATCCATAATAACCTCAAACAATAAAGTATATTACTACATAATAAACAAAATATCATAAAAATAAATAAAAGTAAAATAAAATTAAGGAATTAGCTATGTTCAAAAAATTTTTAGCAATGGCGTTAGGGATTTTTCTTTTTGGAGTGGGTCAGGCGAATGCCGGCGGGGCGGTTTATTGTGTCAACTGTTCTAATTACTGGACACAAATGCTCGAGCGTATCACCAATATTGAAGAGTTGAAAGTTCTATACTTGGAATACGGCGAAGCCATACAGCAAACTGCCCATCAGTTGAAAAATATCCAGCAAAATGTGGAAATGATTACAGACATGGTTCACAATACCGCCGCACTTCCCAGACAAATCATCAGCAAAATTTCTGACGAGATGACGCGTTTTGCCCAAATCACAAACACCATCAACACAATCCGGGCTGATATTGAAGGCTTGGAAAAGGTGAAAGATGAATACTACAAAACAAAAGATGAAATCCAAAAACTTGTCAATGTCCCAAATTCAATGCTTACAGAAAGAAATGTGGCGATTCGGGCAAGCATTGATAAAATGGCGGAGCGTATTGACGAGGCAACGGAGGCGACCTTCAAACTGTCAGGAAGCCAGTTAAAAGACTTGGAGGAACGCGGAAAAACAGAGGATTATATAAACGATCTTATCAATAACGCCGAAGGCAGGAACGGAATGCTGCAGGCTGCCAACCAGTTGGCAAAGCTACAATATTCCGAAATGCAGCAAATGCGGGAACTTGTGGCAACAACCGTTCAAAGCAATCTCGCCACGCAAATGCGTGACGAGCAACAAAGGCAAGTTTCAGAAGAAATTGCAGATAAAGTAACAACATTCAAGGATGAGTATATTGTTTTACAGGAATTACCTATGTTTTAATTTCCAAACAAAGGAAGTTCTTTTACAGGTTCACATTTTTTAGGAGTATTTCGTATGGTTTTAAATTCTTCATCAGTAATTTTTACATATGTGCCAATAAATTTTTCTTGTCCTTCGCTATGTCTTATATATTCAAAGGTATTTTTATCAATAAATTTTAAAACTGCAAAACGGGTTGGTCCATTGGGGTTTTCTGCAATCCAGTTGTCATCTTTTTTGACATATTTTTTAACGGGATAATTAATGGCAGAATCCGTAAATTTTATCTCTTTTTCAGAAACAGAGAGTGTATAAATATATCCCCACATATCACGTTTTTCATTTACATCCTTATAAATACCATAAATTTTATCAGGACTATCCGTGCAAGCGGTTATTGAGGTCATAAAAATGCAAACAAAAAGCAGTACCATAATTTTTTTCATCATAATAATTTTCCTTTGTTCTTGTATTTTAGCAAATGAAGCATTTGCCGTTGATGAAACAAGTATAATGCAGATTGTTAATAAATTCAATGAAGAAAGTAGTCGTTGGTACAGTAAATTCAAAGTTGTTGCCACGGATTTACTTTATATGGTCATTACTTTTCAAATTTGCCGTACAAGTATAAACGCTGCACTTCAAAGTACGAATACACAGGAATACTTAGGACAAATTATTTGGGTATTTTTGCTTGGTATGGTCTTTTTGTTAATTATTGAAAACTATCAGGACTGGACACGTATGGTTGTCAATGGATTGAATAATATTGCTGTAAGTGCAGTTGGAAACATTAATTTTAATCCTGATAAGCCGTTTTTGGCTGGTTTAGAAATAACCAAGATAATAAATAATACCGCTAAAGATATGTCATGGGAAAAAACAGCTATTGTTATTGTCATGTATATCAGTGCGTTTATTATTATGATTATTTTTTCTTTGATTACAGCCCGAACTATAGTCATAAAGTGTGAACTTTTTATTGGAGTAACAGCAAGCGTTATTCTTATTCCCTTGGGAGCAAGTGATTTATTTAGGGGTAAGGCTATCAATGCTATTGAGTATGCCGTTGCTGTTGGTTTTAAAATTTTCACTCTAACACTTATCTGTGGTATTGGTTTCACGTTATTCCAAAACTTTCAATTTAATGATGATAATCACATTGAAACCTGTTTAATACTTATCGGTGTTTCCATGGTTTTGCTTTCTGTTACCTTTACCTTGCCAGAAACAGTTTCAAGCCTAGTCAGCCATGCAAACGGTACAGCAGGGGGAATGCTCCAGGCATTTAATACTGTTGCCAATACAGTAACAGCTGCTGCCGCTGTTGCCGGAACTGCATACAATATGGCTAAAGGTGGTATTGGCGGAGCTGCAAGAGGCATTGATAATGTAGTTTCTTCAAAAAATTTGGCTAAAGAAAGTCTAATGGGTAAAGGTGCAGACGACAAATGGACGGACGCAAGTAAATGGCAAAATTTAGGCAAGTTCGGACAGGCAAAAGAAACGTTCAGGAATTTCAATGCAAGCAGGCAGCAAGCAAAAATAAACCATTCAACAATAGCTCAGGAAGCAAAAAACAATATTAACTTAATCCGTCAAGCGCGGGGATAATTGAGGTAGAATATGGCATTTTTTAACAGTAAAGACAAAGAAAAAGCAAGTATTAAAAAAACTTCTGACAACCCTTATCTTGATGGTCGTGAAGAATGGCTTGAACGCTATGGCAACTATATCAAAGCAAGGGACGGCTGGAGATTTTTTGCCATTATCAGTTGGCTTATTGCCATGATATGCATAGGATTGTGCGGTTATATGGCTACACAGAACAAGATAATTCCATACGTAGTTGAAGTGGACAAACTGGGCAGAGCCAATGCTGTATCAGCCATTGATGAAAGCAAGAGGACAAATTTGCAAAATGTCATTCCGTCTGTAGTTTCCATGATTATCAGCGATTGGCGAACAGTTACGGCTGATGTTTTACTCCAAAAGAAAATGATTGGAAGATTAAGCCATTTCACGACAGGAAGCGCAAAGGGATATTTCAAGGAATGGTACGAAAAAAACAACCCTTATGAAAGGGGCAAAGAAAATCTTGTTTCTGTGGAATTAAAATCATTACCTTTGGCTATTTCCCAAGACTCATACAAGGTTGAATGGACGGAAATAATCAGAAACCATGCAGGAAAAGTTCTGGATAATGTCCGTTATGAAGCCACGGTAACCATTCAAATGAACAATCCAACATCAGAGCAAATGATTTTAAATAATCCAACGGGGATATTTATTTCATACATAAACGCAACAAAATTATTTTAATATAAATTTCAAGAGGTTATATTATGAAAAAGATAATTGCAGCATTATCTTTGTCTATCTTTGCAAGCCAATTTTGTGCAAACGGCTACGCAGCAGAAGCAGATCAGGACTTAATCAACCAATTACAAGTGCCTAATTTTTCTGTAAATATGGCACCTGTGGCACTACAGCCAAAAGAAAAAAAGGCACTGGAATTATCCAAAAAATGGATAACAAAATCCAGTATGCCCTTTATGGCAGGGAACGGAAAATTAACCTATGTGCATGGTGCAAGCATGCCCACAGTCCTTGCAACTCCTATGCAGGTTTGTGATGTGGAACTTCAACAAGGCGAAAGTATTAACAGTATAAATGTGGGCGATACAGCACGCTGGCAAGTTGTAGTTGCTAATGCAAACAATAGAGAACATATCCTTGTGAAGCCAAGCTACAGCAATATTGAAACGAATGCCATTGTTGCTACAAATCGCAGAGTTTATCACTTACGGCTAGTGTCTACAGAAGACAGTTTTACACCGTATATCGGTTTTGTATACGCAAACGAAATGCTCGCATACCAAAATCAAGCCAATGAGCAAAAAACAAAGCAGGAACACTTCAATTCCTATTCTTCCGAGGAAGTGGAAAAGACTATCAGCCTTGAAAATCTCAATTTCAATTATGAAGTACGCGGCAATGCTGATTGGAAGCCCGAACGCGTCTATGATGACGGAACTAAAACTTATATAAAGCTGCCAAAACGCACTTATACAAGCGAAATGCCTATTTTGCTTGTGTCCAAGGGCGGTCAGACTGTTCTTGTTAACTACAGAGTAAACAGAACAGCAATGGTTGCTGACGGTGTTTTTGATGAGATTATTCTTGTCTTGGGTGTGGGAAAGAACAAAGAACAAATAAACATTGTGAGGGCTGAATAATGAAAAATTTAGTTCTTATTGTGCTAATTTGTTTAGTTTCTGCATGTACCGGAATAAAAAACTATCAATTAGGTAATTCTTATCTTGGAGTTGTACCGGAAGAAAAAAGCATTTTAAAAGCTATTGCCGATGACATGGCAAATTATATTGCCATGCAGTATGCCCCGGGGCATACAAGCTTTGATTTAATAACTCCAAAAGAGGAAAAGGCAGAAGTTGTTGACGATGTGGTGATTGATACGTTTTCCGTGATTTTTGAAAATGCTTTGCGTCAAAAAGGCTTTGAAATTTCCAAAAAAGGCATGGAACTTTCCTATACCATTGATAGCCTTGAAGAGGGCTTTTATACGCAAATCCGCTTGGGTGACAGCAACAATTTTTCTTCCATGTATTCAAAAAGCGGAAACAGCATTTCCCGCAGCCGTTTAGGGGTGGAACATGAGTAACTCTCCTGACAGTTTGGAAATACGCCCAAAAGTTAATGCTGTATTAGGCTCTAAAAAAATCTTTTATGCTGTTATTGGTCTTGGAATTTTTACTGCTATAATGGTAATTTTTGGTATTTCAACAGCTGGGAAAAAATCCAATAAAGAGCAAGAAGAAAAGCCAGTTCCAATACAAATTGAAGATATAAAATCTTTTGCTCCTGAAAGTCCTGATGGCGGTTTGCTTGCCCCAAAAATTGAGGAAAAGCCTGTCGAAGCACAAGTTATAGCTGACAAGGATATTCCTATTTCAGAAATAAAAATTTCACGGATGCCGGAACCTGATGAAAAAACAAAAAAATATATTCAAATGCGGGAACAGGCGTATCTTGCTGCTTTGCAGGCGAACTTGACGGCATACACAGGCAGTAAGAACAGTTCTGCGCCCGCACAACCGGAACAACAGGAATTCACGCCGATATATGCGGCGGAACGTCCTATGCCTCCAAGTGCGGCAATAAGTGCAGGACAAAACTATGACGTTTCTGCCGATATTGACAAGGAACAGTTTTTTGAACGCTCAAAACCGGATAATCAATGGATAAACCAAAATATCAGAACAGCCGGGCAAAAATATGAAATAAAAACAGGTAGTGTAATTCCTGCGGCTATGGTTACGGCAATTAACTCAGACCTTCCCGGAAACATGATAGCCCAAGTCACGCAGAATATTTATGACAGCGCAACAGGCAGCTATTTGCTTATTCCGCAGGGAACAAAGCTTTTTGGCGTGTACGACAGCCGTGTGATTATGGGACAGCAAAGAGTACTTGTTGCGTGGAACCGGATAATTTTTCCTGATGGTTCAGCAATGACAATACCGAGTATTCCCGGCACGGACATGGCAGGAAACAGTGGTTTTAATCAAAAAGTGGATAATCATTATTTTCGGATTTTCGGCTCAAGCATTTTGATGGCTCTGATTACGGCAGGCACAGCATATGCCGTTGATGAAAACAATAATACTGACAATGAAAACAGCCTGTCTTCACAGCTTAATTCCGCTCTTGCCCAGCAATTAGGGCAAGTCACAACTTCCCTTCTTCAAAAACATCTCAATATCAAACCAACGCTGGAAATAGAACCGGGCTATCAGTTCAACATCGTTTTAACCAAAGACTTGGTCTTCGGCGGAAGTTATAAAGGATGGAAATAATATGGAAGAATACGGATTATCAGAAAAGAAAAAAGTTTTTAATGTTAGTTTTAGACTGATTTTCAGCATATATTTTATATTGTCAATAATTGTCGCTTTACACATGGCTGCGCAATATCTTGGCTATTATTTCAAAACAGAACCAATTTCTTTATTTGGAGTTAATTTTTATCCGTTTTGGAAAGCTCCCGGCTGGTATTATGCTGCACAAAATTACCCTATTGGGGACAGGGCGTTAGATATTTTTTACTTTTGGTTTGTATTGCCTAATATAATCGTATTTGCGGGGATACTGTATTTTCAATTTTATTACAATAAAGGCAATAAAAAATTGCATGGCTCTGCTGCTTGGGCGACAAAAAAAGAAATAGAGGAAATGGGCTATTTTGGTTTGGAAGACGGAGTTTATATTGGCGGATATAAAGATAAGAAGAACCTGCTTTATCTCAAGCATAATGGACCCGAACATATTTTAACCTTTGCTCCTACACGAAGCGGTAAAGGCGTAGGGCTTATTTTGCCGAGCCTTTATGCGTGGCAGGGCTCAAGTATTGTATTGGATATTAAAGGCGAAAACTGGGCTTTAACCGCAGGTTATAGACAAAGTTTAGGGCATAAGGTTATCAAATTTGACCCGACAGATATTACAGACGTAACAGCAACTTTTAATCCTTTGGAAGAAATCGATTTAACTGATTACGGCTGTATTAAGCAGGTGCAAAACATTGCACTTATGCTTGTTGACCCTGACGGCAAGGGATTGACGGATTATTGGAATAAAGCAGGTTATGCGTTTTTAGCAGGGGTATTGCTGCACTGTCTTGTTTGTATAAAAACAAGCTCACCGGACGAACGAACAGCGACACTGCAAGACTTGGTGCTGATGTTGTCCGGACAATGCCCTCTTACCGGAACGCCCAAAAGCTTGGACGAGTTATTCAAAGAAATGCGAAAAATGGATCATACCCTTTTTCTCGATGATGTATTTGCGGATTTCAATAAAGAAGTCGGCAAAGAAATACACAGATTTATTTCTTCTTCTGCCACGGAAATGGAAAACAAAGGCGATCAGGAAGTTAAAGGCGTTGTTTCATCAGCGTTGGTCAATTTATCTTTATTCCGCGACCCTGTTATCACGAAGAATACGGCAAAGAGTGATTTTAGACTGCATGACTTAATGAACCATGACAGCCCGGTTGATTTATACCTAGTTGTTTCCCCTGCTGAAATTGACCGTGTAAAGCCGCTTATCCGTCTTATGGTGGATATGATTATACGTTATGTTTGCCGTGAAATGGAATTTAAAGACGGTAAAAGCGTCAAGGGCTACAAACACAGAATGCTTTTATTGTTTGACGAATTTACCAGTATCGGCAAGCTGCCTGTCATTGAAAAAGCCATTGCGTATATCGCAGGATACGGCGGTAAAATGTACCTGATTGTGCAGGATTTAGGGCAATTAAATGACGCATACGACAAAGAAAACAGCCTTATGGCAAACTGTCATATCAGAATTGCATATGCACCTAACAAACTTGAAACAGCTCAAATGCTGTCAGAAATGACAGGCAAGACGACTGTTGTTGAAAAGAAAACCAGTTTTTCTTACTCCAAAGGCGGAAAAAGCCGTTCTGTCAATGTTCAGGAAACAGCCAGACCGCTGCTTACTCCTGACGAGTGTATGCGTTTGCCCGGTGCTAGAAAAGACAGCAACGGCAACGTCCTTGAGGGTGGGGACATGCTGATTTTAACAGCAGGACGTTCTCCGATATACGGCAGGCAGATTTTATATTTCAAAGACCCGACATTTAGTGCCAGATCAAAAATGTTGGCTCCGGAAAAATCTGATTCCATTTATTTTGAACGCTATACGCCTACAGATTTTGCAAAAGGTGTTAATTTTGCTGATTTCATGCATAATAAAGGAAAATCTGATGAAGAAGCCGCTTAGTATTTTTATTGGCAGTATTGCTTTTCTTGTTTGTGTTCTTTTTGGAGTATCGACAACATTCTACAGTGTTGGCTTCAATACAACCGCCAGCATGGAAAAAGGCTTTTATTACCAGACAATGGACCAAGGCACGCTCAATTATGGAGATATTATAAGTTTTAGACTTGATGAAGAAACAGCAGAAAAAGTCCATGCAGAGCGCTATATCGGCTCTCATCAGAAATTGCTCAAGTTTGTCGGCGGACTTCCCGGAGATAAAGTTGACATTATAGAAAATAAAATTTGTGTCACTCCAAAAGGAAAAAACATTGCGTGTTTATGGGGTGAAATCAAAGAAAAAGACAAAGACGGAAATAATACAGTTTGCCTGTTAAAACCCTGTATTATTCCTCAAAATAAGGTATTGGCGATGGCGACACATTGGGGGAGCTTTGATAGTCGTTATTTTGGATTGGTTGAAATATCAACCGTAACAAAAATGAAAAAATTTTAGGAGAAATTTATGCAAAACTCAATGAATGTCACACGTGAACAACAACTGGAAGCAGCAGGAAATGCAGTATTCCGTCAACTTGCAGAAGAAGAAGCCGGATTTCAGATTGAACTTGACCCGGATCTTGCCGAGTTTATGGGTGCATTTGAAGAAACAGCTTTAAACGGTGAGGAGTTATAATATGAGCCAACAACCGACTAAAAAAGAAATGTTCCATGAAACCTTGTCTAAGCAAGTTGCAGAGCAAATTAAGCGTGGCACTGTTTCATGGCTTAATCCTCAGGAAAACGAACATATAGACTTGCCCTATAACCCCGTAACGGGAAAAAGTTATAAAGCTGCCAATAATATGCTTTTGTCTTCCAAAGGGTATAAAGATAACCGCTGGCTTACATACGAACAAGCAGCCGAACAAGGCTGCCATGTCAAAAAAGGCGAAAAAGCAACGGAAATAGCATTTTACCATTATGTTGACTATAAAACCAAAGAAAAATTGGAACGTCCAACAATTCAAAAGGTAAAGCTTTTTAATGCCGAACAGCTGACAGGTATTGAAGCAATGCCTGTAAAAGTAACAAGTAAGGAAGAAGCACTGGCAAAGGTGCAAAGTATTTTTGAAAACTCACAAGTAAAAATTGTGAATAATCAAAAAGACAAAGCCTTTTATCGTTCCAAAGATGATACCATTTATATGCCTCCAAAGGAAGCGTATAAAGACGAACTTGCTTACAGTTCCGCTGCACTTCATGAGCTTTGCCGTTGGGCTGGAAACGGTGAAGACCGTTTGAATTATGAAACCGTGCCATTCGGTACGGAAGCTTTTGCTCGTCAAAAACTCCGTACAGAAATGGCAACCTATATGCTTTGCAAAGAACTTGGAATTCCATTTGAACCGCAGGGACAACAGTTTGCTGACCAATGGGCAAAAACTATTGAAGAACATCCTTTTGAAATTTTAAACGCTGCCAAGGACGCAGAAAAAATGAAAGGGTTTGTAATGGAATTTGATAAGACTTTGGAAAAAGCACAGGAACTGGAACAGCAGCAAACTGTTGCCCAAGAACAAACAGCTGTACAGGAGCAAACGCCGCAAGCTGAACAAACTCAGGAACAGGCACCGCAAGCCGAACAAACACAGCAAGAAGCTCCTAAGAAAGAATCAATAGAAATAATTAAGCTTTCTGTTCTCTATGAAGACAAGGAAGAAGCCAAAAAACTCGGTGCTAAATGGTCCGCTAAACTGGGAACATGGTATGTACTTGAAGGAACAGACTTGCAGCCGTTCAACAACTGGCTGCCAAAGGAAGTAAAAAAAGACCTTATCATTGCAAGCCGAGATTATCTTGATGTGCCGAAAGAAGAAAAGGACGAAGCAAAAGCCCTCGGCGCCAAGTGGGATAAATATCAAAAGGCTTGGTATGTGGAAAAAGGCACCGACCTTGAACCGTTTGCAAAATGGGGCAAGCTTGATTTTGAAAAAAGAGAAATGGATCAAGAAGAATGGAAAAACCTGTCAAAAGAGGAAAGGAAAAACATTATTCTTTCAAGCCGTGATTATCTTGATGTGCCGAAGGAAGAAAAGGACGAAGCAAAAGCCCTCGGCGCTAAGTGGGATAAATATCAAAAGGCTTGGTTTGTGGAAAAAGGCACCGACCTTGAACCGTTTGCAAAATGGGGCAAGCTTGATTTGAATGAAAGAGCTGCTCAGCTTGAACAAGCAAAACAAGAAGCAGAACAATCCCATGAAAAGCCTGTTGAGCAAGCTCAATCAACGGAACAGGAGCTTGACCAAGAAGCCGAACAAAATCTTGCCGAAGAGAAGACTTTTATCGCTGTTCCGTATGATGAAAGGAATGACGCTAAAAAGCTCGGTGCAAAATGGGACGTTGAAAATAAATCTTGGTACGTGGAAAAAGGTACTGACCTCAATCAATTTAAGGAATGGCTCATTGATGAAAACACTGTTGTCCCTGCAAAACAGGAAGCAGTTGCTCCTGAAATTGAATTTGCACAGCATTTGCGGGACTGTGGGCTTGATGTGGACGCGCCGATTATGGACGGACAAATCCACAGGGTACCTGTCATTGGCAGACCACAAGGCAAAGACGGTGCGTATTGTGCATATCTTGACGGCGTTCCTGCCGGTTGGGCACAAAATTATGTTACCGGCGAAAAATCTAACTTCATTTCTTCCGGAGCTCAATTAACAGAGGAAGAAAAAGTAAGACAGCGTGCGGAACAAGCTCAAAAGTTACAGGAACGAGCAGAAAAAAGACAACGTGATTATGACATTGCAGCCAACAATGCCAAAAAAGTTTTGAGCAATTCTTTTGAAGCGGATAAAAATCATGCTTATTTGCAGCAAAAAGGCATTAAGCCTTATATTGCAATGCAAAATAATTACAAACAGCTTGTTATTCCCGTCCGTAATATCAATGATGAAATTCGTGGCGTACAGTTCATTGAAGAAGACGGCACAAAAAAGTTTTTAAGCGGAATTGAGAAAAAAGGTAATTTTGCTTTACTCGCAGAAGAAGCCAAAGACCTTTCAAAATTACTTGTTTGTGAGGGCTTTGCCACAGGCGCAAGCTTGCACGAAGCAACAAAACTTCCGGTTGCGGTTGCGTTTGACGCAGGAAATATTGAAAGTGTTTCCAAAGCGTTATCCGAAAAATACAAAGGCGTTGAAATCACCATTTGTGCGGATAACGACCAATATAAGGGCAACAATGTAGGGCTTGAAGCAGCTCAAAACGCTGCCAAAGCAGTAAACGGCAAACTTGCAGTTCCTCAGTTTACAGATGACGAAAAAGCACAAAAACTCACTGACTTTAACGACCTGCATAAATCACAGGGACTTGAAGCTGTAAGACGTCAAGTAAGCCAAGCGAAAGCATTGACGCAAGCTGTCACACAACAACAAACCAAGAAAACTCAACTTGCAAGATAAGGATACAGTTATGAAATTACTTATTGTTGAATCGCCCGGAAAGATTGAAAAGCTGAAACATATTCTTGGTAATGGCTGGGACGTGCAGGCAAGTTACGGGCATATCCGTGACTTGCCCGTCAATGGCATGGGAGTTGAAGCTCCTGATTTTGAGCCTCACTATGTGGCTACAGAAAGGGGCGTAAAAACTATTGCCAAACTGAAAGAAGCTGCTGCAAAAGCTGACGAAGTATATCTTGCAACTGACCCTGACCGTGAGGGGGAAGCTATTGCCTGGCATTTGGCAGATGAACTTAAATTGACCAATTATAAACGTGTAACATACACGTCCATTACTCCAAAGGAAGTAATGGCAGGAATTGGCAATGCACGCGAAATCGACATTGCACTTGTAAAAGCGCAGGAAGCGCGAAGAGTGCTGGACAGATTTTGCGGATACGGCACTTCCATGCCGTTATCCAATGCCATTGGTCAAACAGTAAGTGCAGGGCGTGTACAAAGTCCTGCTGTTCGGCTTGTTGTCGAAAGAGAGCGTGCAATACGTTCTTTCAAAACGATACAGCATTATGGAGTAAAAGCCACGTTTGAATATGTGGAAAACGTACAGGACGGCTGGACTGCAAAATGGGATACGGAGAATTTTTTAGCAGCAGGTCAAGAATATATCCTTGACAAAACTGTTGCAGAAAAAATTACTGCTATCCGTACTTTTGATGTTGTTGCTTTTGAAGAAAGCAATAAAAAAGTTGCTCCTCCGGCGCCCTTTACCACTTCCACCCTCCAGCAGGCTGCAAGCAATGCGTTAAAGTTTACTCCCAAGGAAACAATGGCATTAGCTCAAACTTTGTATGAAGCAGGGCTTATAACCTATATGCGTACAGACAGCCCTAATCTATCTGACGAAGCATATGAGGAAATCAAATCCTTTGCTTTAAATGAAAATCTGCCCGTTGCCGACCAAAAAAGAACCTGGAAAAGCAAGGAAAATTCCCAGGAAGCCCATGAAGCTATCCGTCCCACGGATATAACTGTGTATGATATTGAAGCAGGCGACAAAGAACGCCAGCTGTACAAACTCATTCGTGACCGTGCATTGGCTTGCGTTTTAAATGATGCTGTATTTGCTGTGAGAGAAGCAAAACTTAAAGCGTTAATTGAAGAAAAAGAAGTCTTTTTTGATGCAAAAGGAAGCACACTTACCGACCAAGGCTGGAAAGTTATTTTTGTGGAAGACCAAGCTGATGAAAAAACAGACCCAGAACCAAGCAACAACATCCCGGTGCTGAAAATCGGCAGTCAAGTTACTGCTCAAAAACTGGAAGTAACCGAACACAAGACAAAAGTTCCAAGCCGTTATACACAAGCGTCACTTATTCGTGACCTTGAAAAAGAAGGTATTGGCAGACCTGCAACCTATGCAAGCATTATGTCCAATATTCTCGACAGGGAATACATCAAGGAAGACGACAAGCATAAACTTTCTGCAACTGCCCTTGGTGAAAAGCTTTTTGACGCAATGCTTGGCAGTTTTTCGTTCCTGAATTTGGAATATACCAAAAATATGGAAGAAGAACTGGACAACATTGCAGAAAATAAAAGCACATATTTGGACTTGGTTGCAAAGGTGCATACTACCCTTTCCGAAGAAGTTGCAAAATATGAAGCAAAATCCGCAATCCCCTGCCCTAAGTGCGGTTCACCGCTGAAACATTTAAAAGGTATAAATAAAGACACGAAAAAGCCTTATGACTTTTTTGTATGCGAAAATGAAAGCTGTGAAGCCACGTTTAATAATGTGGACGGCAAGCCCGTGGAACGCAGTTTTGAAGTGACGGAACATACTTGTCTGAAATGCGGTGCAAAACTCGTACACAGAACCGGAACAAGCCAGAAAGACGGAAAACCTTATGATTTCTTTGCGTGTTCCAATAAAGATTGCGGCATGAATTATGCCAACAAAGACGGAGTACCGGTCGAACATGAGGAAAATACAGGTCGTCCGACTGAATTTACTTGTCCAAAATGCGGAAAAATGCTTGTTGCCCGTCCGACTGCCAAAGGCGGAATTTGGTTTGCATGCAGCGGGTATCCGAAATGCACGGCAAAATATTGGGCAAAGGACGACGGCACGCCGAACTTTGAAAACGCTCCAACAAGCAAAAAATCAACCATAAAAGCTAAGAGAAAATAATATGATGAAAAAAGCATTATTACTCCTCTTAATAATGCTCATAGCGATGCCCACTTTGGGCATCGCCCATGAGTTCAGTTTTGACAATGTTTCCGGCAAATATCCGCATGACGCCGAATATTTTGCCTTTGAAGCAAGTCAAACGCTGGCAAAAGCTTATGAAAAGCCCCAAGAAGTAAATTTAATTTTACTTCCTGCTAAAAATGACAAGCTTATCAATAATCTCAGTACCTATTTGGTCCGCAGCGGTTTTACGTTAAACGACAAAACCGATGGCACAGCTTTGAGTTATACGTTTGATTTTATAGATAAGAAAAGAGCATATTTGCGCTTGGAACTTTCTGACGGCAAACATGTTGGAGTGGTAAGAAATTTAGGCGAGCAAGGTCCTTTTGCCGCTCCTGCTGCCGATACTGCATCTACAGTGTTTGCTCCTGCAACAAAGGTTGAAGATATTGAGGAAAATCGGCAAGCACAGGAACATGTAAAGCCTGCTCCGCAATTAAACCGACAAGCGCCTGCTCAAACCGCCCTATCGGAGCTAAGCGCAAACCCAACACCGTTATTGCCAAGCGTGCCGCAAACAAAAGTATGGATACTTCGTCCGGGATCCCTTATGAACCAGCTTGACGAATGGGCAAGGGGTGAAAGCTGGAAGCTAATTTGGCAAGCCAATTATGACCTTGATTTGAATGCTGACGCAACGTTCTCAGGTGATTTTATCAAAGTTGTAGAGCAAATTTTCAACTCTCTGCCCCGTAAAAATAACGGACTTCGCGTGAGCATTTATAAACAGAACAAGGTCGTTGAAATAATAGGTGAATAATATGAAAAATATTTTTATGTTAATATTTATGCTTTGTTTGTCTGCTTGTTCCGTTCCGCTCCATACCATGGATAAGCAAGTAAAGGAATATGAAGACATTGCCAAGTCAAAAACCGTACAGGTTTTTGATAAGCCCTATTTAGGATCCACTGTTCGGGAACTTGACATAAGAAGTCCGCTTTTTGATAAAAAGGCACTTCTTTCTCAGCGCGGGACAATTTCAGAAATTGCCCAAAGCATAGAGATGCTGTTTCCGCAGATGAGTTTTCAGGTGGATGGTTTTGATACGCAAAAGTACCATATTTTTTATGACGGTACGCTAAAAGGCTTGCTTGACAGTATTTCAACAACTACAGGCTATGGCTGGACGTTTGCCGATAATATGGTGACCTTTTCAAAGGTAATAAGCAAGACATACACGATTATGGCAATACCGGGAACAAACAGCTATCAAAATACGCTTACCAATAAAAACAAGAGCAATGAAAATTCAGGCAGCGGTTTGGGACAAAGCGTATCAACAGGCGACAGTTCCGCCGATACTGCCCAGACAATCAAGAACAGCTATCAATATGATACCTATAAAGAAATTGTTGAAGAAGTAAAAGGGTTATTATCTTCAACAGGCACGGTTACTGCCAACCAGGGAGCAGGAACAATTACTGTCCGTGACAGCGCCGACAAAATTAAGCTTGTGGACAGCTATGTTGATGAAATCAACAAAAAGATGTCACGGCAGGTTGCAATTAACGTGCAAGTGTATTCCCTGGAATTAAATGATGACAGCGAAGCAGGTTTCAATCTCAATGCTCTTTTTGAAAATGCGGATTTAAGCGTTATTGCAGGCAATGTTTCCAACTTAAGCAATAACATTACCGCAAGCATTGTTTCCGGAAAGCTCAAAGGCAGCAACGCTACACTAAGCGCTTTGCGTGAATTTGGGAATGCCAGCCAGGTAACAAGCGCAAGCGGTATTGTGATGAGCAATCAACCGCTGCCGGCACTTGCGGTTTCCAAGAACTCATATCTAGCCAGCATGTCAACCGAAACCACGGATTATGGACAGACAACGGATATTATTCCGGGCGAAGTGACGACCGGTTTCAGTATGACGGTTACGCCGCATATTTTGGAACGGCGGGAAGTCATACTCCAATACAACGTGCATTTATCCAGTCTTGATGAAATGCAGCGGTTTTCCACAAACGACATAACCGTTGATTTGCCGCAAACAAGCAACCGCTCATTTTCACAGCGTTTGCGTATGAAAATGGGTCAGACGCTTGTGCTTGCGGGCTATGCGCAGGAAACAAAATCCAACAGCACAAAAGGCGGATTTTTATTTGGCGGAAAGTCCTCCAATGACAGCAAGTCAATCCTGATTATAACCGTTTCGCTTGAGGGGGCGGATATATGAACAGACTTGTCCTTATCAATAAAAAACTCTATGCGGTCGGTTTTTCATGGCACAGCATCAGCTCAAAAAAGCAGATACCGCAAAGCTGTACGGAATATTTTGATGTCATCACGTTAAATGGCAAACAGCAGTTTGGTACTGCACTGACAGATAAAAACGAGCAGTTTTTAAAAGCGTCATGTTTAGCCACTGCAATGGATTTTGATGAGCCTTTTTTCGGCGTATTCAAACTTATTGACACAATAGAAAACAAGGAGATTTACTGGCTTTTTGCGAAAGACAAGGAAAATATCCTTGGACTTGGTGATTTTGTCTGCCATTCGCAGGAAGAACTGCAAAAAACCATCGAAACCATTAAAAGCTTTTCCGCAAAAGGCATAGAACCGATATTTTTTGATACGGCTGAGGAAAGCTTGGATTTTCTGTCAAAGCAATTAAAAACAAAAAAGTTTTTTAATAACAGCAAAATCCACCCGTTGTACCGAAGCAAAAAGCAAACAAAGCAAATAAAGACGATAATTCTTACCAGCTTGGTTTTTATTGGTTTTTTCTTTGGAGTAATGCGTTATCTGGATATTCGGAGCCTGAAACAGTTACAGGAAGCAGCCTTGTTTTCAAAACAGTCCATGGAAAATAAAATTGCGGATATTCGGCAGAATAGTCAAAAGTATTTTCCAATGAACTGGAAAAAGAACAACTACCCATTGGACGTGTACAATGTCTGCAAGCCCGTTCTGTTTTCATTGCCGGTCAATGAATTTGGCTGGGCATTGGAAAAAGGGGTATGCACTCCAAAGGAAATAACTTCCTATTGGAAGCACGAGAAGCAGGCAAGTTTTATCAATCTGCCTTTTAACGGCGAACTGACAAAGCCGCAGGAAGTGACCGCCAAGCATGAAATAGCGGAAATAAAACTTGTGCAAAGCGGTGTTTCGCATTCTCAGCTCCTTCATCAGGAAGAAGCCACAAAGCTTATGTACCAGCTGACGCAGAACATGGGAGCGAACTTGACGCTTACTTTTGATAAAAAGGACGTCAAGGAATTCAAGGAATTAAAATTTTCCATTCAGGCGCCTTTTTTAAAGGCAAAATATGAGTGGAAGTCCGTCCCTTCGAGTTTAATTTTAAGTGATTCATTATTCCAGGCATTAAATTCAATTCCTAGTCTTTCCGTTCAGGCGATTGAGTATAATAATGGACAATGGTCTGTTAAAGGAGATTTATATGTTCAATAAATTTCTATTCATAATATTATGTATGGGATTATTTGCAGCAAATGTGTCTGCAAATGAAATCCCAACACTTGGCTCTATCACTGCCCAGCGCGGTGTTTTAGAAGACTTGAACTTGCAGGTGCAAATCCAGGAACAAAGCCAAAAACTCAACCAGCTGCTGACGCCTGTTATTCAAACTCCAAGCGAACTGACGGCAAAGCAGCTTATGGAAAAATTAGAAGTGCCTGGACAAAGTGCTGATGAAAAAGATACTGCCGTTACTGACGGCAGCAGTGACAGCAGAAGTTCCAAAGTCATTGCTATTTACAGTAACAACAATACATTGAAAGCAAAAATCAAATACAAGGGCAAAGTGGATACCGTAACCAACGGGCAAGTTTGGAACGGACTAAAAGTGCAGGTTTTCCGCGACCGCGTTTTGCTTGGCAATAAGACATTGGAGTTGTGATTATGTTTTTTAATAAAACAAAGGCTTTTGATGTTGTTGAGCTCATTCCTGAGCGCTTGCGCAGCGGGCTTGCCATATCCGATAACAAGCTTTGCATCAGTTCTGCCATAAAAGCAGAACCTGTTGTTTTGGAAGTTTATAATGATTTATTGGCACAAAAGGTGGTGTCGGGTTTTGAATTTTTTCAGCCTACAATATTCAGCGATAAATTCAGCCATAATACTTTGTCTTCTTTTGAAATCAGCAACGAGATACAAAATTTTGCCATAAATGTCTGGCAGGAAGCTTTTAATCAGCAAGCAAGCGATATTCACATAAAAGACATGGGAACTTATGGGCTTATCCGTTTTAGAATAGACGGTATGCTTAATGATTTTAAAATCATTGACGCTTATAGAAGCCGTGAACTTATTCGTACCATATACAGCACCATGTGCGGAAATGGAGATACAAGTTTCAGTTACCGCATACGCCAGGACGCGCGTATCATTAATGATACCTATTTGCCGAAAGGCATGCATTCTTCACGTATTCACATCGAACCGACAGAAAAAAAAGACAGCCCTGAAGGTATTGGCTCTGGTTTATACGCAAGACTTTTATATGACATTATTAAAGCAACTGGTTCATTAGAAAATCGTTTGACAAAGCTCGGTTTTTTGAAAAGTCAGATCGAAACTATTCAATATTTGAAAATGCATTCAGGTATAAAAGTTTTAGCAGCTAAAACAGGACATGGTAAATCAACAGCATTAAAACATATTATTGAATGTTTACAAGAAGAAAATCCTGGGAAAGCTTTTTTTTCTGTTGAAGACCCTCCCGAATACCATCTTGAGGGTGTAGACCAAATTGCTGTTAATGAAAAAGACAGCAGCAAGCGTGAAGAAGCATATGCACAAACTATTGCAGGGGTAATGCGTTCTAACCCTGATTGTCTTTTGATTGGCGAAATGCGTTACGCACCCGATATATCAGCAGGTATTGAATTTGCTGTATCTGGTCATCCTGTATGGACAACATTTCACGCAAGTGACGCTATCAGTATTCTTTTAAGAATGGCAATAATTTTAGGTAGAAAAGAGATGTCTAATCCACTTGATTATATTTGTCATAATGATGTTATTTCAGGTTTAGAATTTCAACGCCTTATCCCCCAGCTTTGTCCTCATTGCAGTAAAAGGCTGCACGATGTGATTGATACTTATGATGAAAAAATGGCTAAAAAAATCAGCCGTGCATTGCATACTGAAGATGATGAAGTACGGGTTAAGGGCGATGGCTGTGAGCATTGTAAATTTACAGGAATTAAAGGGCAAAAAATAGCAGCTGAAATTATTGCACCTGACGTTACCTTTTTTAATTTGATTAGACAAAACAAAATTGAAAAAGCAAAAGAGTATTGGATAAAAGAACAAGGAGGAATAACACATCTACAACATGCATTGCAATATGTAAAAAACGGTAACGCTGATCCATTTATTACGGAAGACATCCTAGGTTTACCTCTTGATTATGAGGTGAGTCGATGAAAAGTTTTTTAATCCGATTAGCTTTCAATAACGCTCTGCGTAAAAAGATTTGGTCAAGGATTGCCATGCAATTAAAATATGGCGTTCCTTTGCTTATCATTTTTCAAAATTTAGCAAAGCAATACAAAAAAAATGCGGTATTGTCTGCAATTTTCAATGATATTTATGAAGAGTACAAGGGACAAGGACTGGCAGGGGCATTGAAACAATATGTTCCTTACGATGAACTCATGCTCATAGAGAGCTGCGAAAGCGGCGGAAAACTCCATGAAGGTTTTGAACTTGCCGAACGTATTATAAACGCAAAAGATACCATTAGAAAAGCCATAAGATCTGCGCTTACTTATCCAAGTTTTTTATTTGCATTGCTTATCATAATATTGCTTTTGGCTGCATTTGTATTAATCCCAGGTTTTGAGGGGATTGCCAATCCGGCAGAATGGCAGGGTTTTGGCTATCTTTTGTATGCGGTTTCAAGTTTTTTAGGTTCTGTTTACGGAGCGGTTTTTGGAATATTCTTTGTCTTCGGAGTAGCTTTTACTTTTTATAGTTTCCCAAACTATACCGGAGAATACAGAACGTTCCTTGATAAATTCCCGCCGTTTTCAATCTATCGCATGATTGTAGGCTCAACCTGGCTTTTTACGTTTTCCAGTATGATGAAAGCAGGCAAGCAGCAGGTTGATATTCTGCATGATATGGCAAGTTCTGACATCTCTACTCCATACTTAAAAGACAGAATAAACAAAATTCTTGAAAACTTCGGGAAAAAGAAATTCGGTGACGCACTGTTATTAGCTGATACCGGTTTTCCTGACGAGGAACTTATCAACGATTTAAAAACCTATGCGGAACTTCCGGAGTTTGAGGACAAACTCTATAAAATATCCGAGGACTGGATAAAACAGGGCGAACAAAAACTTATGGAGCAGGCTAAAATTGTGCAAACAGCGTGTTTGGTTTTAATAACTGTAATAATTATAGGTATTATTTTAGCCTATAAAGAAATATCAATGTCTTTAGGAGGAATTTAATAATGAAAAATTTGTTAGTAAAGAAAGTTTTATTTAAGAAAAGCAACGCTTTTCTGATTGCGGGAATAAGCGATTTGATGCTTGGTATTTTGGCTGGAGTATTTATTATTATAGCAGGGACAATGTATTTTTATTTTACTAAGTCAAGCGGAAACGTGCTCCAGTTTCAATCTGAAATCATACAACTTTCAAGCCGTGTATCTTCATTATTTACAGGTTCGAGCGGATATGGCGACTTAACCAATGAAATTGCCATAAAAGGCGGAGCTGTTCCAAAAACTCTTATAAAAGGCTCCAATCTTGTTAATGCCTGGGGCGGAACTATTACACTTTCCCCTGCTGATGATGAAAGCAGTTTTTTTATCGAAATTACCAATATCCCTGATGAGGAATGCAGCCAATTGGCAGGCAATCAGGTCAATAACTGGATAAGCCTGTCTGTCAACAGTTCTGTGTTATCTGACGATTCTTCAACGTCAGATGTTATTAATTTATGCAATGCAGGAAAAAACACCTTAAAATACGAAGCAAGGTAATTTTATGAAAATGTTTTTGTTTTTAGCTTTTGCTGTTATGCTGCTTTCCATTTATTCGCCAAAAGATTTTGAAGAAACGGATACTTCGGCAGAAGTAACGGCTTTGAATTTCCTTGTCTACCGTAAAAATGTCATGGATTATGTTTTTAAACATAATCCTGAGCAAGGAGTTATTGAGGACAAGGATATTGAATTTCCAAGCGGATTTGTCAATCAAAACTGGAAAGCCCGAATTCAAGGCAATGTCTTATATGTTTACGGCAAAGCCACAAAGGAAGAAACAGCGCAGGCACAAAAACAAACCATGTATTCCCATAGTGTGGGTTCAAAAAAGAACGGTCTTTTTTACCCGCACTATGCAACACCGCCGACTGTATTGCCCGGCTTCATCGATGAGGGCGATTTAGTCAGCATTTTGGAGATTACAGAATGAGAAAATCCAATGCATACGGCTTGGGCAGCGCAATGCTTGGCATACTTATATTATTGAGTTTGCTTCCGGCTATAGCTTCACAGATAAATGAGGGGTTGACCTATCTCAAAAAAAGAAGCGCTGCGGATCACTTGAAGCAGGTCAATCTTGCAGCCGGTGAATATATAAAACTTCATCATGCGGAGTTATTGCAAAAATGCACGGCAACAAAAGGCGAAACTGTCACTATCAAGGATTTGAAAGATGATGATTTACTGCCTGACGGTTTTGTGGAACGCAATGTCTGGTATCAGGATTATAAAATATATATCAGACAGCCAAAGGACAAGGAACTGCAAGGAATAGTGCTTACCGACAGCAATGGCAAAAATTATGACAATAATTTTATCAATACAATCATTCCCAGCGCGGCGACTTTTTTAGGCGGAGCTGGAGGATTTGTGCCGAGCGGACAGTTACCCAATCAGTCAACAAACAGTATCATGGGAAGTTACGGCATGTGGGAATTTGATTTAAATAAATCAGGTATCCCAAGTCCTGGCGCGGGGCATTTGGCTGCACTGGCGACCTTCGGTAGTTCTGAACTTGGGCTTGATTTTTTATACCGTGTGGCAGTTCCGGGCGAACCTGAACTTAATGCCATGCAGACAAACTTGGATATGACCGACCACGATATAAATGATTTGAGAAGTATCAAGCTTGTGTCACATAATTATGATGAGTTTTTATGTGATGACACGGAAAATGAAAACAGGCTTTTTTATGATGAGGACGAGGGCTTGTATATTTGCAGGAACGGCGAAGCTGTAACGGTAAACGATACGGGTAACAGTATTATGATGAAAGATGCCGCCATTGCAAGTAACGGAGATTATATTGACAAGCCGATTTGTCCAAGCGGTACAAATACGCAGCCATATATTTTTGTATCGCCAAGTATTGTAGCGTCAGGCGAGGAAGCTGTGCATTTAGCGTCTGTCCAAGCTTGGGCAACTGATGTGGACGATACAAAATGGCAAATTCATTTGCGTGTTTTGAATAAAAAAGAGGAATGGATTTATCCCGCTCCGGATTACAACAAGATGACGGTTGTGACATTATGTGGAAAAAGTATTTCAACACCTTAGTTTTTTTATTATTGGTTTTTACTCCAAATGTGGCAAGTGCAAAAACCATGCTTGACGATTTTATTAGTGCCGGAAAGCATTATAACATTGCTCCGCAGCTGCTCATAGCTATTGCTAAGACAGAAACAAGCCTTAATCCCTGGGCGGTCAATGTACAGGGAAAAGGATATTTTCCAAAGACAAAGGAAGAAGCTCTTAGAATTGCCGGAAAGGCGTATAATGAGCGGAAAAGTTTTGATATTGGCATTATGCAGATAAATGTTTGGTGGCTGAGGAAATACGGCATTTCTCTTGAAACTGCCATTGAACCGCAAAACAACATTATTATAGGTGCATTTATCCTCAAAAATGAAATCAATCGGCACGGGCTGAATTGGAAAGCTGTGGCAAGCTATCATACGCCGGTTCACCGCAACCCTACACGCGGCAAATACTATGCTGCCAAAGTGGTTAAAAATTTAAAAGGAAAATAAATGATTTTGGCTATTTTGCTGTTCTTTTTAATTATTTTGTCATGGCAGGATTATAAAGAACAGATGATTTATAATGCTATACCAATAACCGGCTGTGTTATTGGGATTATTTGCAATTATTTTGCAAATAATTTCAATAATGCCTTTATCGGTCTATGCTTTGGATTTATTGTCCTTGGTGTGATTTATTTTGCTATTTTGAAAATAAAAAAATTTGAAGGAATTGGTTTTGGCGATGTGCTTACAAGCGCAATGATAGGAGCTTTTTTAGGGGTGAACGAAACCTATTTAAGTTTATGTTTTGGTTTTTGTTTGGGATTTTTGTTTTGTTTTCTGTTTAAGAAAAAGAAAGTGGCTTTAATTCCATTTTTTACTTTTGGAGTAATGATTACGCAGATTTTAGGAGTGTTTTATGAAATTCATGTATTCAATTTTGGTTAGCTGCCTTTTATGTATCGGGCAAGCTCAAGCTTTTGATAAATTATTTGACGCAACAAGTTTTGACCCGCAGCCAATACTTGTGCAAGCTAAAAATAATTCTGTTCCTATCGGGACGGTTATAGCTTGGGCTAAAGAAATAATACCCGAAGGCTGGCTTGAATGTAACGGGCAAGCTGTAAATGAAACACTGTATCCGGATTTACATGTTCTCATGCCTCATACCCCCGATTATCGTGACAGATTTTTACAGGGAACAGGAATAAACCCGGTAGGAGAAAGAATTGAAGCAGGAATTCCTAATCTTAAAGGAGTAGCAGGTGCATTTTATGGGGATTTGGGAGGTAATTATGGGCTTTTTAGAACATATAATGTCGATAATGTTCCGGTAGGAGCAAGTTTTATAATGCCAAGAAGAGGTCAACTTGAATTTAACGCTAACCGCTACAATCCAATATATAAAGATAATGTAAATACAGTACAGCCTCCAACAGTTGTAGTCAAATATATAATAAAGGCGGAATAATAAGGAGTAGATTATGAAATCAGAACAACAAGAAATACTTGAAAATCGTGCAGCATATCAAAATAAAGCGACAGAAAATCAATGCCCTAACTGCGATGAGCCTCTTGTCTTTGCGTTAAAAGACAATTATCATGAGTTTTCAATGGGACTGTCAACAGTTTTACAGCTGCTTCTTGTTGCAGAAGAACAGGGATATGTGCCCAAATTGCCTGATGAATGGAAAGTACAAATTTTAAATGAATTTTACATGGTAAAAAGGGAGTGAATTTTAAAAATAAAGAAAAGCCCCAAAATTGGGGCTTAACTTATTATTTTTATTATATT